>Ga0222713_10000162_pt1 | contig 72362 bp, 74 predicted proteins | sample C33_649DmetaG_FD_165061 | JGI IMG/M metagenome (GOLD analysis project Ga0222713, IMG submission 165061) | Estuarine water microbial communities from San Francisco Bay, California, United States - C33_649D | ecosystem: Environmental > Aquatic > Marine > Unclassified | place: USA: California...
GCGGTAGCTGATGAGACGGCGACTGCACTTCCAGCGTCCAAGACTGTAAAGGCTGAGGTTGGAGCGGTAGTCGCAGAGAGCGCCTCGTTATAGGTCAGAACTACCTGGGTTCCATCGGATGAAACTGCAGAGGATGAGTATGTTGGGCCGGTGGTGTCAGGCGTGTAAGTAATTCTGATGTAGCCATTCCCTGATCGGCCAACCATATTCCCACCATCAGGATTGGGCATCGATGCATTTCCGGCCGTGTTGGTTGCACTTGATACTCCACCGACATATCCAGATCCACCACCTGGAGACGCTCCGATGCCAGCGCCTCCGCCGCCGTAGTAGCCACCGCCTCCGCCACTTGCACCATATGTGCCTGGATTTAATACTCCCCTTCCGCCTTGTCCGGCAGTTCCCGAACCGGCTACTCCTCCATTTGAGCCGCCAGAACCACCTCCGAATTGAGTGCCACCAGCACCGTTTGCAGAACTGCTTAGAGTCCATCCAGAGTCAGTACTACTAGTTCCGGTAACTCCTGATGTTCCGCCGCCAAATCCACCTCCTTGTGTTCCGTAACCAGCGTAGAACTTACCTCCACCACCACCACCAGCAACGATGACTCTGTTGCTAAGAGAATTTCCACTAATTCTTATGTCTGATGCGCCACCACCGCTTGCCGCTCGTCCAGGCGAACTTCCGTTAAATCCAGTTCCACCGCCGTTGAATCCACCGATTATTGTGTCACTTGAACCTGTACTACCTGAGCCTTGGCCACCTACATAAATATATATAGCCTGACCTGATGTGAGTGAATAGTTGCCCGCTGCATAACCTCCTAACGGACCAGTTCCTACGACAGTTCCATCTGTTGCTAAGGCAGATCCACCTTGTGCTCCCCATACTTGAAAAGTGAAAGTTCCCGTTGTTGGAGCACTCCAAAGATAGAAATCATCAGTTGTTTCAAAATTAATTGTGCAAGTGTCAGCAACACAAACAGGAGAAGGGTTTGCTATAGCTGCATTGGCAGTCGGAATTAAAACTAAATTGACAAGAAAAAAGCTCAGTAGAGTTACCAGGCATTTTTTCACTAATAGAGTTTATTCGAGGACAAGAATTTTTCATACCCTTTAACAAGAATTTTCAAGTGACCTGTATACAGATAGTGAGTGTGAAAGTCAACAACCCGGGGTCTGTTCTAGTCCAATGGCAGAGACAGAGGAGCGCGAGCTTTGCTCGAGCGCAGATGCTCTGGGCTGAGATGCATCGAGGATCAGAGCATCGCCTTCAAATCCTTCACGGCAAATGTGTATCCTTTTTGTATCCTTTGTAAAAGTGGTCCTTGTTTATTATCAAGATACACAAGATAATTTACGCACGAATAAAACTTAATAGTTAACTTTGGTGCCCCCGGTCGGACTCGAACCGACACTGGAAGGATTTTAAGTCCTCTGTCTCTGCCATTGGACTACGGGGGCCAATTACGAAAACGTCAGTCTAGTGCCCAACGCATTTCATCCAAAATATCGAAATTTCAGGCTATCTCTTTCCAGTTCTATTTAATACTCGCACACTAATTGGGCTCGGAGTTGAAGAAGTAACTGAGCCACTAATCGGAATGGCTTGTGCGGAAATCTTTAGATCACCGCGCCTTGAGGGCCGCCACGCGCAATTTACTGTAAAACTTGATGCGCTTCCGCTTGCTGTTCGGTTCTTACATCCTGGAATTACTTTTCCATTAACCCAAAATGTTATTTTTGAAGAGACCGTAACATTTGCGGTAATAATTATTTGAGTTCTGAAAGTGGCCGTAGTTGCAGCACCAGCAAGAGAAAATGAATTGAAAGAAGAAGTGTCTACGACATCAATAACCGTTATTGCGATTGCCTGATCCGTTGTATTCCCGGCTGTATCTGTAGCCCTGATGGTTAGGTTATAAACATTGTTTGCGCCAACATCTGTGGGTGCCTCGAAATCAGGCGATAAATTAAATGTAATAACGCCTGTTGCTGAGATGATTGTTACAGATGCAGAATCAACGCCAGAAACTTTGCTCCAAGTTACTGTTTCGTTTGCTGTGGCGGTCCCAACAGTAGTTTGATTTTCTTGGGCAGAATAATTTGCAGAAGAAGTAATTGTTGGAGCAGTGACATCGAATGCGTATCGGACAACAATTAATCCAGAGCCACCCTTGCCTCCTGTGGCTGCATGCCCGTTGCAATCAGAACCACCACCACCACGATTTTCAGGTGCGTCGCACAAACTGCTTCCTGGTGTTGCACCTCCTGATTGGGTTAAACCTGCGCTTCCGCCTGCCCATCCTGCACCACCACTGCCATACATAACATTTGTTCCAATTGAAATTATGTCGTAATTTATTCCTTGACCTGCATCAAAACCGGAACCAGTTCCACCTGCTCCACCACCACCACCTGCTCCACATGATCCACCACTGCAGTTGACGCCGTTTGCTCCACCGTTACCGCCAGAATTTCCGTTACCACTTATTCCACCCCAGGCACCGGTAGGAGTAGAAGTTCTCGAGTTTAAAGATGCTTTTCCACCTCTTGCTGTTAACGAACTTAATACCGAATTTGATCCATTGGATCCAGGTGTTTCTGTGCAATCACCTGTTCGCGGCGCACCTGAACCAACGTTTACTGTAACTGCAACATTCGATGTTAGTGAGAGTGAGTTACCGGTAAGAACTTCGCCGCCACCACCACCTTGGCCCCAATAAACTCCGCAATATCCGCGAGTTCCGCTTCCACCACCAGCAACAACTAAATATCTAACACTTATGTTGGTACTCGGTGTCCAGGTAATTGATCCAGTATTTTTGAATTGAACAACGCAATCGTTGCCGACTTTTGTTACAACTATTCCTGCAGAATCGCTAACGTTCTGCGTGCAGCTTCCAGCAGAATCGCCAGCGGCAGTTACTGGAACTGCGATTGCAGGAATAGGTGCGATGAAACCTAAGCTAGTTGACAATACAGTTGAAACGAGAAGAAATAGAAAGCCCTTTGGGAACTTTCGCTTTCTTGCTATCGATTTCATCGCACTATTCTAGCGAGGGTTCTAATTTTCGATTTCTTCAGTCGGAACTTGGCTCAGTGCCCAAGCCATTCCATCCAAAATGTCAGATTCGGATGCAACAAATTCAGTGGCACCGGTGGCCAGCATTACTCGGGCTAAAACAAGTGATCCTGCTGCGATTACATCGACTCGCCCTGGATGCATATATCCAAGTGCGGTGATTTCTTCGCGTGTCATAAGTGAAAACATTTGAGCAACTTCGAAAACTTTTGCTGCTGGGATTCTTGATAGATGAATTGAGTGGCGGTCATAATCGCTGAGGGCAAGTGCTGCGGCAGCAACTGTTGTTGCGGTGCCGGCAACTGCAATTAAAGTCTTAGCTTCTTTGATTGGAACTATGTAAGCCGCTTCGGCAATTGCATCATCAATATCTTGGATTGCTTTCTGCACTGCTAATGGATCTTGTGGTGCTTTGTTCAAGTGGCGCTCGGACATACGAACACAGCCAATATTTACTGACTTTGCATACTTAACTTCGGTATCACCAAGAACAAATTCGGTAGATCCGCCACCAATGTCTACAACGAGATATGGAGATTCGGTGTGGACTAAACCTTTTGTAGCGCCGATAAACGAAAGTTCGGCTTCTTCAGTGCCGGGAATAACTTCGGGTTCGATACCTAGAATTTCGCGGACGCCATCGATGAATAAATCACGATTGCTTGCATCTCTTGTTGCGGATGTGGCACAGAAGCGAATCTTTTCGACGCCTTTACTTGCAATGATTTCAGCATATTTTTTTGTGGCAGCAAGTGTGCGTTCGATAGCTTCTGGATCAAATTTTCCTGTGGCATCGACGCCTTGGCCAAGTCGAACAATTTCCATTTCTCGAGTTATCTCTTGAAAGTTATCGCTGTTGATATCCGCGATTAGAAGGCGAATGGAATTTGTTCCACAATCTATTGCTGCTACACGGCTCATTTACTTTCCTCTGTTATTGCTTCGCATGAATCATTGAGCCACCATTTTGGTAGCGCTGCTAGTGCTTCATCACCAAGGGGATTTACTCCGGGTCCGGCGCTTAGGGAATGAGCAACAAGTGAGTGTAAACATTTAACTCGATCTGGCATACCACCGGCCGTGATTCCCTTTACTTCTGGGACATCCATTCCTAATTCATTTCGTGCAGCTTGATATTGCTCGTGTGCTTTGGAATATGCAGCTGCTAAATCTTTATCGGTGCCCAGGCGTTCTTGCATTTCGGCCATCATGCCGGTTGTTTCAAGAGTTGAAATCGCGCCAGTTAGTTTTGGACAAGTTGCGTAGTAAAAAGTTGGAAATGGTGTGCCATCAGAAAGTCTTGGAGGTGTGGCAACAACTGCTGGTTTTCCGCAAGGACAACGATAAGAAATTGCATGAACATCTCTTGGTGTGCGACCTAATTGATTTTGAATTACCGCTAAATCTTCTTGAGTGGGTCTTTCGCTCATTTGTTGATATTCGTTGTTGTTATTGATGCAATTAGGCGGCCATACCAAGGAAGACCATTTGGAATTAGCGTTGATATTGGTGCTGCTGGGCCGTTGGCTTCTTCTTCAGATTTAGGTGCATCTAAAACTATATATTGGCGTTCGCCCGGAAATACAAAGTGCAATCTCTGGCGGGCTTGGGTTGCCACATATTCTGGATCGTTCCACTTTGCTAATTCTTCACGGGCCTTTTCTAAAGCGTTATTGCTGTCATTAACCTGTGCGCGCAATGAATTGATTTGTGCGCGTTGGGCAAAGTAATTCTGAAGTGGTGGAGCCAGCGTGATGGCTAAAATGAAAGCAACAGTTACGACCACTAACCAGCGGGCTGAAGTGTTACTTTTTTTAACCATTGCAATTAAAGATTAGCCCTTGAAGCGAGGAAATGCTTCGCGGCCAGCATAAAGTGCAGAATCGCTAAGCTCTTCTTCGATGCGTAGAAGTTGGTTGTATTTTGCAACTCGTTCGCTACGTGCAGGTGCACCAGTTTTAATTTGGCCACATTCAAGTGCAACAGCTAAATCTGCAATTGTTGTGTCTTCGGTTTCACCTGAGCGGTGGCTCATCATTGAACGATATCCACTGCGGTGTGCAAGTGAAACCGCATCGATGGTTTCAGTAAGTGTTCCGATTTGATTTACCTTAACAAGAAGTGCGTTTGCTGTGCCAAGTCCAATTCCCTTTGCCAGGCGCTCTGGATTGGTCACGAATAGATCGTCTCCGACAATCTGAATTTTTGAACCTAGTTGTGCTGTCATCTTGGCCCAGCCATCCCAGTCATCTTCATCAAGTGGATCTTCAATTGAAACGATTGGATAAGAAGCTACTAAATCAGCGTAATAAGCAATCATTTCATCTGCTGAACGCTTGTTTCCTTCGAAGGAATACTTGCCATCTTTATGGAATTCAGTTGCGGCAACATCCATCGCAAGTGCAATGTCTTTACCAGGTTTGAAACCAGCAGCTGTAACCGCTTCAAGAATTAGATCAAGTGCTGCACGGTTTGAATCTAGGTTTGGCGCAAAGCCACCTTCGTCACCAATACTTGTCGCAAGGCCACGTTGTTTTAATACTGACTTAAGGCTGTGATAAATCTCAGCGCCCCAGCGAAGTGATTCGCTAAATGATTCGGCGCCAATTGGGGCAACCATAAATTCTTGGATATCAACATTGGTATCTGCATGTGCACCACCATTAAGAATGTTCATCATCGGAACTGGAAGTGTGTGCGCAGTTGGTCCACCGATATAGCGGAAGAAAGATAAATCTGCAGATTCTGCTGCAGCACGCGCTACTGAAAGTGAGACACCAAGGATTGCATTTGCACCAAGGCGGCTCTTATTTTTTGTGCCATCAAGTGCGATCATCTCTTCATCAATTAAACGTTGATCTTGCGCATCAAATCCAGAAACTGCTGGCGCGATTTCATCATTAACAAATTCAACGGCCTTTAAAACACCTTTGCCGAGATAGCGCTTGCCACCATCGCGAAGTTCGGCTGCTTCAAATGCACCCGTAGATGCACCGCTTGGAACAGCGGCGCGAGCACTTGAACCATCTTCGAGAACAACTTCGACCTCAACTGTTGGGTTTCCGCGAGAATCTAAAATTTCGCGTGCGTGAACTGCCTCGATAAGTGCCATGATGCTCCTCTATTTTCTGCTAATTCTAACTTGTTATGAGTTGCTATCTTGCTTCATATTTCTTTATTTGCTCGATGTAGCCCTTGATTGCCGAGCGCAGGGCTGCTTCGGGATCGATATCTAGTGCAAGTGCCTGGTCGAGAATCCCGAGAAGCGCCTGGCCTAATTCTTTCTCAGTAGTCCCAGGAGATAATTTGAGTGGATGCTCGATTGCAATTTGATGGCCATATTTCTGGGCCCGATAAATCAATTTTGTTGCAAGTGCCAAAGCTGGTTGGCCAAGTGGAACACCTTCAGTTGCTGAAGTCCGCCCCTTTTCTGCTGCTTTCTGCGCTTCCCAATTCTCTAAAACTTCTGCGCTACCTGAAACTTTTGTATCCAAAAAAACATGTGGATGTCTGCGAACTAGTTTTTCGGCGACCGTTTTTGCCACATCTTCAACGCTAAAAGGGTCTGTTGGATGTTCTTCGGCCATTCGGGCATGAAAGAAAACTTGAAGTAATACATCGCCAAGTTCTTCGCGCATTGCGGCGCGATCATTCTCTTCTACCGCTTCAATAAATTCGTAGGACTCTTCCAATAAATATTTCAGAAGTGATTCGTGGCTCTGCTCAGCATCCCAAGGACAACCCCCCGGAGATCTGAGTTGATTCATTACTTCACGTAACGCTTCAAGTTGTGAAGTTGAATCTGGCATTGTGTCTACTTCTTAACGGTTGCGTTATCTGCAATCGGAGCAATGTTGCCGCTCGCATAATCCCAAACACCGTAACGTGGATTAATCTCGACTTTCAACTCCTTGGCCATACCAATAATTAAATTCTGGATACCGCTGCCATCGGTGCTTGTGTCACCATTTGCTATTAGAGCTTCTCCTAATTTTTCAGCGAGCAGAACCGTGCGGATGTAACGTTCAAAATCGCTAGGTGCAATCTGGGCTCCGACAAGTGAGAAAGCCAGGCGATCTTCGCCACCAATTTGCGTAATGATATCTGCGCGACGTGCTCCGATTTCAGCACCAGTTATTTTGATGTTTATTCTCGCTGCAAGTTCATCAAATAGGACTGAAATAATATGGAACCGAACTGCATTTACATTTAGCTCTTCACCGATTGCCAAAGAAAGTCCTTCGGTTTCAACTTTATTACGCTCTTCAACTATTTCATTCACGGTGCCCTGCAGGGTTGAAATTGGAACCACAGTATCGCCAATGGTCGCGGCTGAATTTGTGCTTGAGCAACCAGTTACTAGAAGAAGTGAGGCAGCACCAAGCACTGCAACTAATTTCTTAACATTATTCACAAAATCCCCGTTCACTTATCTTCAGTTAATTTTTAATTTAACTTCTTCACTGGCGCAACGATTGAGGTTAGAACTTCGATCGTCCAAGGCAGAACTGAAGTATCCCCTATCTCCCCGCCTGCAATCCAATTGGGGGCGCTGGTTCTCGCAACTAATACGCTTGAAGTGGCCACTTTCACGATTGAGCCAGGATAAATTCGGTTCAATTTCATAATTGCAGAATCTGGGAGAGTCAGTGGGGCTAATCGCAAGAATTTACCTTGAAGAACAACTTCGGTTAATCCAAAACTCTTTGCCAAGGTTCGAAGGTGCGCAACAGACATTAAGTTCAGCGCATCTTCTGGCAACTCTCCAAAGCGATCAATAAGTTCAGCTTGAATCGCATCTAACTCTTCCGAGTTCTGGGCATCAGCCATTCTGCGATAAATATCTAGACGCAATCTTTCTGAGGCTAAGTATTCAACTGGAATGTGCGCAGTGATCGGAAGTTCTACCTTGCACTCTTTAAATTTACCTTCATCTTCATTCTGTGGAACAAAGCCAGTCTTAAATTCTTCAACTGCTTCCCCAACCATTCGCATATATAAGTCGAAGCCAACTTCTGCAATGTGGCCAGATTGTTCACCACCAAGCAAATTACCAGCCCCGCGAATTTCTAAATCCTTAAGAGCAACCTGCATTCCAGAACCTAAATCCGTATTTGTAGCAATCGTTGTAAGTCGATCGTGCGCAACTTCAGTAAGTGGCTTATCTGCGTTGTATAGAAAGTAGGCATATGCCCGTTCTCTAGAACGCCCAACACGTCCTCGAAGTTGGTGCAACTGTGAAAGCCCGAAGGTGTCAGCGCGATCAACGATTAAAGTATTTGCATTTGGAATATCAATTCCACTTTCAATTATTGTTGTGCAGACTAAAATATCGAAATCTCGCTCCCAGAATCCAAGAATCGCATCTTCAAGTTCGCGCTCACCCATCTGACCATGTGCAACCCTGATCCGAGCTTCTGGAACTAATTTTCTTAGTCGTTCAACAACGCCATCAATGCTCTCTACTCGATTGTGGATATAAAAGATTTGGCCATCACGCAATAATTCTCGGTGAATTGCTGCGGTCACCTGCTTGTCATCATATGGTCCGACATAAGTTAGAACTGGATGTCGCTCTTCTGGGGGTGTAGTTATGTTCGACATTTCTCGGATGCCAGTAATTGCCATCTCTAAAGTCCTTGGAATTGGGGTCGCTGACATCGAGAGCACATCTACATTGGTTCGGGTCTTCTTAAGTTCTTCCTTATGTTCAACGCCAAAACGTTGCTCTTCATCAACAATTACTAGTCCTAAATCTCGAAACTCCACATCCTTCGAAAGCAGTCGATGAGTTCCGATTACAACATCAACTGAACCGGTCTTAATCCCCTCAAGAATTTCGCGACCTTCTTTTGGAGTGTTAAATCTTGATAGGCCAGCAACCTTTACCGGAAAACCGGTATAGCGATTGTTGAAAGTTGTTAAGTGCTGCTGCACCAAAAGCGTTGTTGGAACCAACACCGCAACTTGTTTTCCATCCTGCACCGCTTTGAATGCGGCACGAATTGCAATTTCAGTTTTGCCATATCCAACATCGCCACAAACAATGCGATCCATTGGATGCGATTTCTCCATATCGGCTTTAACTTCTTCAATTGTTGCAAGTTGGTCAGTTGTTTCAACATAAGAGAATGCGGATTCGAGTTCACCTTGCCAAGCAGTGTCTGGTGAGAATGCATATCCGGGTGCGCTCATTCGCGCGGCATAAAGTTGAATCAATTCTGCAGCGATTTGTTTAACCGCCTTGCGGGCGCGGCGTTTTGTGTTCTGCCAATCCGATCCACCAATACGATTTACCGAAGGGGCTTCGCCGCCAACGTATCTGGTGATTTGCTCCAAGGTATCGGTTGGAACAAATAACCTATCTGCAGGTTGGCCGCGCTTTGATGCCGCGTATTCGATTACTAAATATTCGCGTGAGATGCCAGAAACTGTGCGGTTTACTAACTCTAAATACTTTCCAACTCCGTGCTGTTCATGAACTACATAATCTCCTGGTCGCAATTCAATTGGATCAATTGCCTTCTTTCTTCGCGAAGGCATTCGAGCTTGGTCTTTGCTAGATGTCCGTTGCCCAGAAATATCTTTCTCGGTAATCAGAGCGAACTTAATACTGTGATTGATGAAACCATGTTCAATGGAATTAGTGACTGCTTTAACGCCATCTAATTCAGATTCACGGAAGAGCGCTTGATAACGCTCAAGAATGCCGGCGCCGCTTGCACTAAAGAGAATTTGATAGCCATTTGCTAGCCAATTTTCGATATCTGCGATTGCGGCCTCTAACTTGCCACCATAAATGGGAATTTCTAGAAAATCATCTAAAGCCCCAGCGTTAGCTAAATCTTCAGGGTTCTGGGTATATGGATTTAGCGACCACAACATCAACTTCGCGTCTGTGATTTTCGATTGCACTTCATCGAATGTTGAATACCCGCCACTGGCAATTACTCCGGTGAGATCAATAGGGGCGCTTGTTCCGAAAGCTGCGCTCGACCACGATGCTTCGAGAAATTCTTGATTGGTTGCTACTAGATCTGCAGCTCGGGATTTAATTCGCGGCTGGTCAATTATGAATACCTGAAAATTTGTCGGCAAAAATTCAATCAGATTTTTGAACTCTGGTTTGAGCAAAGCACCAATAGATTCCATTCCTTCGACACAAATACCCTCACTTATCTTGCTTGCCATCTCATTGAGTTGCGGGAATTCTGCGGCTAGGTATCTTGCTTTTTCTTTTACATCCTCAGATATCAAAAGTTCTCGGCCAGGATAAATAATTACTTCACTTTTAATTGCCTCGTATGTCCGCTGATCTGAGACTTGAAAATACTGAATATCTTCGATTGTGTCACCAAAGAAATCTAAGCGAATTGGATGTTCATGGTCCGATGGAAATAAGTCAAGGATTCCACCGCGAACTGCGAAGTCTCCACGTTTTTCAACGAGGTCAGTTCGAGTGAAACCGAAGTAAGAGAGTCGTTCGATTAATTGCGCCATTGAGATATCTTTATCAATTACCAAAGAGATAAGTTCTTCATCCAAGATGTCGCTAACGATTGGTTGAAGTGCGCCACGAATGGAAGTAATAATTACTTTTGGTGGCTTGGCAGAATTGATTTTATGTAGTGCCTTAATTCGTGTCGTAACTGTGTCGCTCTTTGGACTTAATCGCTCGTGCGGAAGCGTTTCCCAAGCTGGGAAATCAATTACATAATCGCCAATTAGCGAACTAATTTCATTGCTAAGTTCATCTGCGATTCGGGTAGAAGGTGCAATAACTAGCAGAGGTGCATTTGTGCTCAAGTTTGCAAGCACGTAAGAACGTATCGAATTTATACAGACGAGTTCGCCATCGGTGCGAGTTGTAGTGATTGAAAGATCTGGGAGAGCAGATAAAAGTGTCACTTCATCGCCTCCAGAACAACGCCAAAAGCCCCACATCCAATCTGGATGGGGGTGTTATGGGAGAAATTGTATTAAAGGATTTAATTCGTTTCGACCAGGGTGCTAGACCTGTAATGATTAGCCAGTGAGCGAGCAGACAACACAATTTCAGGCAGATGATGCCGGGCTTCGTGCTGATGTTCGCCGATTAACTGAATTGTTGGGTGAATCGCTGGTTCGCCAAGAGGGCTCACAACTAGTCGATTTAGTTGAGAAGGTTCGCAAAGCTGTTCGCGAAGGTGGCGGCGAGGAAATTCTTGAAAACATTTCAGTTGATGAAAGTGTCCAACTTGTAAGAGCATTTAGTAACTACTTCAATTTAGCAAACGTTGCAGAGCAAGTGCACCGAGCACGAATTCTTTCGGATGAGCGAAACAGTGGCGGCTCTTGGTTAACCAGAGCTGTAGATCGCATAATTGAAGTTCAAGCCGAAAGTAAAGAATTCACTACAAAAGATATTCAGGGATGGATTGATAATTTCTCAGTCCGTCCAGTATTTACTGCGCATCCAACTGAAGCGGCTCGTCGTTCGGTGTTGAGCAAGATGAATTCGATTGCAGAACTGTTAGATCAACCGGCAAGTGCAAGACGTGATCGCAGACTTGCCGAAACCATTGATCTGCTCTGGGAAACGGATGAACTTCGTTTGGGGCGGCCAGAACCGCTAGATGAAGCAACTAACGCGCTTTATTATCTCGATGACTTATTCCGATTAACCATCCCAGAAGTCTTAGATGATTTTGCACATGAATTAAAACGTCTTGGTGTAACCGTTTCGCCAACATCCCGCCCATTAAGTTTTGGGACCTGGATTGGTGGCGACCGTGATGGAAATCCAAACATCACCGCAAGTGTTACTACCGCTGCAATCACGCTTCAAACTGGCCACTTTATTCGCGCGCTAACTGCATCACTTGATCAACTTCGCCAAGCGCTTTCTGTATCAACTCGAATTTCTGGGACAACACCAGAATTGGATGCATCTGTTGCAAAGGATCTTGATTTACTTCCAGAGATTGAAGAGCGCTTCCGTAGATTAAATGTTGAAGAGCCATATCGTTTGAAAGCAACTGCAATCCGCCATCGCTTAATTCTTACCCAACGCCGACATGCGGTTGGTGGCCCACATGTTGCAGGACGTGATTATGAGAGCACAGCGCAATTATTGGCTGATTTAAATCTGATGCGGGATTCACTTCTGTCTCACCGTGGTGAATTAATCGCAACCGGTTTACTTGAGCGAATCATCCGCACCGTTTCTAGTTTTGGTTTAACCCATGCAACCATGGATATTAGAGAGCATTCTGATGCCCATCACCACGCTCTGGCTCAAATTGAGAGTGTTGGTTTAGAGAATTTACAGAACCTAGATGAAGCAGCCCGCAAAACTGTTGATACCTTTATTGCAATCCGCGATTTGATTGCAAAATTTGGGCCAGAAGTTATTGAAACCTACATAATCTCAATGACTAAGTCTCATAAGGATGTTCTAGCTGCGGTTGAGCTTTCTCGTATTACTGGACTCTTTGGAAAAGTTGGCTTTGCTCCACTGCTTGAAACTGTTGCCGAACTTCAAACAGCTGACACTATTTTAGATAATCTTTTAAGCGATAAGAGCTATCGCGAACTCGTAACCATGCGGGCAAATGTGCAAGAAGTAATGCTTGGGTATTCAGATTCAAATAAAGATGCCGGTATTGCGACTTCGCAATGGGAGATTCATAAAGCCCAACGAAAGCTCCGCGATGTTGCAATCAAACATGGTGTAACCCTGCGTTTGTTTCATGGTCGCGGTGGATCAGTCGGACGCGGTGGCGGACCAACTTACGATGCGCTAATTGCTCTGCCTTGGGGATCAATTGATGGTCAGATAAAGATGACCGAGCAAGGTGAAGTTATCAGTGATAAATATGCGCTGCCATCCTTAGCTCGAGAGAATGTTGAACTTGCACTTGCCGCAGCCCTTGAAGCAACAGTTTTAAATCGGGCACCGCGTCAAAGCCCGCAGGCTCTTGCAAATTGGGGTTCTTGCATGGATGTAGTAAGTGGAAGTGCATTTAAAACTTATCGCGAACTAATTGATCATCCAGACCTGCCAGCATATTTCTATGCATCGACTCCAGTAGAACAACTTGGCGAAATGTTCTTGGGTTCCAGGCCTTCGCGCCGGCCTGATGCGGCAAGTGGATTAGCTTCACTTCGCGCTATTCCATGGGTTTTTGGTTGGACCCAATCTAGACAGATTGTTCCTGGTTGGTTCGGTGTCGGATCTGGATTAAAGGCTGCACGTGAAAGTGGAAAGTCAGATGTTCTTGCTGAAATGTTAAAAGATTGGCACTTCTTCCGCACTTTCATAAGCAATGTTGAAATGACGCTGGCAAAGACAGATTTAGTAATGGCTCGTAAGTATGTGAAGAGTTTGGTTGACCCAAGCCTGCATCATTTCTTAGACACAATCGAAGCAGAATTCGAATTAACTAAATCTGAGATTCTGCTATTGACTACTAAGCAGGATTTACTCGGAGATCAGAAGATACTTGCCCGCACCCTACAAGTTCGAGATGCCTATCTAGCCCCGCTACATTTGTTGCAGATTACGCTGCTGCATAAAGTGAGAAATGATCAGAACGTTGATCCGCTTATTAGACGAGCGCTGTTGCTGACAATAAACGGTGTTGCTGCTGGCCTACGCAATACTGGCTGATTTACTTATTAAATTCCTGTTGCGCATAATCTAAGCCTTTTTCAATTAGCCGTTCAATTGCAAGTGCGCCTCTGGCAATAAAATCAGCAAGCTCTTTCTTCTCTGGTTGGCTAAATGGTTTCAAGACATAATCTGCTGGATCAATCGGTGCCTGAGGCCTTCCGATTCCCATTCGAAGTCGGTAGTAATCAGGTGATGCAAAGTTGGTGGTTAATGACTTCAAACCATTGTGGCCGTTGTCCCCGCCACCAAGTTTGATTCTAATTGTGTTGAAATCAATATCTAATTCATCGTGAATGACAATTAAATTCGCGGGTGCAATTTTGTAAAAATCTGCAAGGGCTTTAGTAGGTGCACCGCTCTCATTCATGTAGCTAAGAGTTTTTGCCAGGACCACCGATTTTCCGGCGACGCGAAAATCTGCAATCTGGGTCTTTGATTTGTGATTTGAGAACTTAACGTCAGAGGCCAGATAGTCGATAACCATCTGGCCTATGTTGTGACGAGTAGATGCATATTGATCTCCTGGGTTACCTAGTCCGAGAACTAACCAGCGATCGCTATTCATTTTTATATTAGAGTTTTATCTTAGCTAGTTACTCTTTTGCAGCATCAGCAGCAGGTGCAGCAGCGCCATCGGCAGGTGCAGCAGCTTCAGCAACCGGAACTTCTTCAACAATTGTTGAACGCTCTGAAAGGTGAATAACTGGCATGTTTGATTCTGAAACAAGTGTTACACCAGCAGGTAGAACGACATCTGATGCATAACGAGTTTCGCCAGCCATCATTCCATCCATGTTCAATTCTAGGAATTGTGGAATCGAAGTAGCTTCTGCTTCAACTTCAACTGTGTTGTGCATGTGTTCAAGAATTCCATCCACGTCATGCTTACCAGTTGTGTGAACTGGGACTTCAACTTTAACGCGCTCACCGCGGCGAACGATTACTAAGTCGATGTGTGCAAGAACTCCGGTTAGTGGATTTCTTGTAACTGACTTTGGAAGAGTTAGTTCGGTCTTGCCATCAACAACAACGTCGAGCAGAACGTTTGCACTCTTAAGTGCTGCGCCAAGTTCGCGTAGTGGAAGTGCGACGTGTTGTGGTGCTTCACCGTGACCATAAATAACAGCTGGAACATTTCCGGCACGACGGTCGCGACGTGATGCGCCTTTACCAAATTCGGTGCGCTTTGTTGCGTTAATAGTAATTTCAGCCATTTGCTTCTCTCTCTATCCAAATCGTTAATGTAGCAACGTCCGAGGAGAGCCAAGCCGTCGATTACGGATTTTAAATCCCTCGCCGGAACGAGTGGCTAGGTTATCTAATCTCTCTCAAAAAGCGAAATTTTTAGGAGTGGCCATCGAAGAGGCTGGTAACTGAACCATCTTCGAATACCTCGCGGATAGCGCGGGCCAGAAGTGGTGCGATTGGCAAGATTGTTAAGCCATCAAAGCGGGAATCTTCTGGTATCGGCAAGGTATCGGTTACGACAACTTCACTGACATTCGATGCCTTGAGACGTTCGACTGCTGGTCCGGAAAACACTGCGTGCGTTGCAGCGATGATTACATCCTTGGCGCCCTCGGCATAAAGTGCATCAACCGCCTTGGTAATTGTTCCGGCGGTATCGATCATGTCATCGATAACTACGCAGGTCTGACCTTTAACATCACCAACAACTTTGCCGGTAGAAGATTCATTTGGAATCCGGGGATCACGCATCTTGTGAATAAAAGCGATTGGACAACCACCGAGAAGATCTGACCAGCGCTCGGCGACGCGAACTCGACCAGAGTCAGGTGAAACGATTGTTAACTTGCTGCGATCAACTTTGCTTCCAACATAATTTGTTAGCAGTGGAAGTGCAAAGAGGTGATCTACTGGGCCATCAAAGAATCCTTGAATTTGTGAGGTGTGAAGATCTACAACCATCAAACGATCTGCGCCAGCAGTCTTAAATAAATCTGCCATCAGTCTTGCGGAAATTGGCTCGCGACCACGGTGCTTCTTATCTTGACGGGCATAACCATAGAACGGCGCAACAACTGTGATTCGTTTTGCAGATGCGCGCTTAAGAGCGTCGACCATAATTAGTTGTTCCATGATCTGCTTATTTACCGGAGCACAGTGCGATTGAATTACGAAGGCATCGCTTCCACGAACACTCTCTTCGAAGCGAACAAATATTTCACCGTTTGCAAAATCATATGCAGATGTTGGTGTGATTGGTATACCAAGTTCAGCGGCGACACCTTCAGCTAACTCTGGATATCCACGACCAGTAAAAATTCTTAGTCGTTTCTCCGAAGTGAGGCGAAGTTCGCTCATGTCTTAGCTCCCTTGTTCCGAGGTTTCAGTAGCACCTGCAGCTTTTGCTGCCTGCGCGGATTTTGTTCCGGATCTCTTGCGAAGCACCCAGCCCAGAATATTACGTTGTTTAGATCTTGCAACACCCATGGCTCCGGCAGGAACATCATCAGTGATAACCGATCCAGCCGCAGTGTATGCGCCATCTCCAATGCGAACCGGTGCAACCAACATGGTGTCGCTTCCGATTCGAACTTCATTGCCAACTTTTGTCTTATGTTTTTCAACACCGTCATAATTCACGAAGACTGTAGCCGCGCCAATATTTGTGCCCGAGCCAATTTCTGCATCCCCTACATAGGAAAGGTGCGGCACCTTTGTGCCCTCGCCAATACTTGAATTCTTAACCTCAACATATGCACCAACCTTCGCCCCAGCCGCAAGAGATGTATCAGCGCGTAAATATGAATATGGACCAACCTTGGCACCGGTCCCGATTTCGCAATCAACACAATTAGATTCAATGACTGATGCGCCGGCTGAAACTTTTACATTCATCAAAGTTGTGCGCGGTCCGATGATTGCTTTAGCACCGACAGTTGTTGTCCCTGCAAGCCAACTCTCTGGAAATATAGTTGCATCGGCTTCAATTGTTACATTTGAATCGATCCAGGTTGTTGTTGGATCAACAATCTCTACCCCATTTAACATATGCTGGTAATTGATTCGATCGCGCATAATCGCGGCGCAATCTGCAAGTTGTGAACGATCATTTATGCCTAAAGTTTCGCTGTAATCATTTGAAAGAATTGCAGCAGCTTTGCCGCCGGCTGCTTTGATATCTGCAATTACATCTGTTAAGTAGAGCTCGCCCTGAGAATTATTGCTCTTTAACTTCGCAACACTTGCACGTAGTGCGTCGATATCAAATAGGTAGACCCCAGTATTTATCTCATCAATCAATTTTATTTCTTCCGAAGCATCGCGCTCTTCAACGATGGCAACAATTTTGCCCGCTTCATTCCGCAAGATTCGGCCATACCCGGTTGGGTCTGGGAACTCTGCGGTCAGAACTGAAACTACGTTCTTTGCTTCATTGTGTGCCGCAATAAATTCTGCCAGAGTTTCGCTGCGAAGAAGTGGGGTATCGCCAGCACAAATCAAAACAGTGCCACTTGCTTTCAAATCTGCGAGCGCCAACTGAACTGCGTGGCCGGTGCCGTTTCGCTCTGCTTGAAATACCGAAATTGAATTTGGAGCTATCTGCTTTACATGTGGCTCTACCGCTTCACGGCCAGCGCCAACTACAACCCGCAACTGCGCCGGATTTAATTTACTTACTTGAGATAAGACATGATCGATAATTGTTCTGCCAGCAATAAAATGTAGGACCTTTGGAGTTTGAGATTTCATGCGAGTTCCCTCGCCAGCTGCTAAAACAATTGCTGAATCTAATTTGGCAGAAGAGTCGACTGACTTGTTCAAGTCCAACTCCTTCCGCTTCCCTAACTTTAAGGATTAAGGTGGCTCCGCCACCAGGTATCGATCCTGGACCCTGGGCTTCAAAGGCCCATGTGCTAGCCACTACACAATGGCGGAACCTGAATTCTTCCCTATAACTATCGATACCACCAAACTTCAAAGCGTTTTATACGGTTTCTAGCTAACTAAACCGTTTCTATAACCCGCGCCCCATGCACCGGCCCATTCGCCCGCACCACTCCAGCCACAACTCCACTAGAACTTAGCGCAACTGTTAAATCCATTGATTTCTCTTCATCCTCAACCAAAAATGCTACTGTCGGACCAGATCCAGAAACGATGCTTCCCAATGCTCCGTAATCACGACCAACATCCAAAACCAATCGAAGCGCTGGGCGCAATGAACATGCAGCAGCTTGTAAATCATTTGAAAGCGCTGCACCTAACGCAACTGGATCACCTGCACGAAGTGCCTGCATCATCGAATCACTAACTTGAGGACTTGCAATATCTAAACCTTCACGCAATCGATCACACTCTTGATAAACAGCTGGTGTTGAAAGTCCTTGACCTGAAAGCGCTAATACCCAGTGATAATTTCCGCGACTTAGCGCCGGGGTCAGTTGATCGCCGCGACCGCGACCAATTGCAATCCCACCGGAAATTCCAAAAGGAACATCACTTCCAAGTTGCGCCGCGATTGTCTCCATTTCATCTCTCGATAATCCAATATCAAAGAGCGCATCCATCGCGACTATGACTCCTGCAGCATCAGCGCTGCCGCCAGCCATTCCGCCAGCAACTGGAATCTCTTTCTTTAAGTGAATCGCTAGATCAGTTGAGAGATCATATTTTTCTGCCATTAATTTTGCAGCGCGCATTGCTAAATTCTCATCATCTACCGGAACTCCACTTGAAGTAGCTCCAGAAAGTATTAGTGAAATTCCAGAGCTTTCGGGTGCATGTTTAAGTGTTACATCATCAAAGAGGGAGATTGCTTGAAAGACGGTCGTGACTTCATGAAAACCATCTGCGCCTAAGGGGCCGACCGCTAGTTGCAAATTTATCTTGGCCGGAACTCGGACAACTACGCCACGGGTAATCATTTAGAAAGCGTAATCGCAATCTTTATAAAATCCGCTAGTTCTAGGGCCTCACCGCGAATTGTTGGGTCTATGCCACTTGCTTCAATAATCGAACTTGCAGCCGCACTGCCACCGCACATATCGCTAAGTGCAGCCCGCATCATCTTTCGGCGTTGGGCAAATGCGGTATCAATAATCTTGAAGACCACCTTACGTAGTGCTTCATCTCCAGCACTTTGATGGCGGACGAATCGGACCAGCGAAGAATCAACATTTGGCACAGGCCAGAAAATTGAACGACTTACGGTTCCTGCAGATGTTAAATCTGCCCACCAAGTCGCCTTCACTGAGGGACTTCCATAAGTTTTGCTATTTGGTTTAGCAACCAAGCGATCAGCGACTTCGCTCTGAACCATTACGACACCAGATCTAAGGGTAGGAAATAGTTCAAGGAAGCGGAGTAGCACTGGAACTGAAACATTATATGGAAGATTTGCAACTAGAACTGTTGGATCGGTTGGAAGAGTTGAAATGTTCATTGCATCTTCATTGATAATTGTTAATTTGCTGGTATCAAAACCATGGCGCGCAGCTGTTACTGGAAGTTCGGCTGCTAGGCGATCATCGATTTCAATTGCAATTACTTCTTTCGCAGATTCCATCATTGCAAGCGTGAGCGAACCTAAGCCTGGTCCAATTTCTAGCGCTATATCCGTTGGTCTGACATCAGCGCCCTTAACTATCTTGCGGCAGGTATTTGCATCGACCACAAAGTTTTGACCAAGTTTTTTTGTTGGCCGAACCCCGATACGTTCAGCAATCTCACGAATTTCGGCTGCGCCAAGTAAGTTACTCATTTAAGCAAATGGCCCAAATAGACGTTCACAATTATTTGAAATTGCATTAGCTAATTCATCTACATCTTCGCCGCGCTCTTCGGCCATGAAACGTAAAATCGTTGGGATTTGTGCCGGAGTATTAAGCGCTCCTCGATGTGGCATCGGGGCCAAGAATGGTGAATCGGTTTCAACTAGAAGCTGATCGATTGGCACAAGTTTCACCGCTTCGCGAAGTGCAGGTGCATTTTTAAAGGTAAGGGTTCCGGCAAAGGAGAGGATGTAACCATTTTCAATGCATTCTCGGGCCATCTCGGCATCTCCGGAATAGCAGTGGAAAATAGTTTTTTCGGGAGCGCCCTCTTCAATCAACAGATCAAGAACTGCGCGGTGGGCATCTCGATCATGAATTACCAGAGCTTTATTTACTTTTTTCGCTAATTCAATATGGCGCCGAAAGGAATACTTCTGTCGCTCTTGCAGCGCTGATTCGGTTCGGAAAAAATCTAAGCCAGTCTCACCGATTGCTCGCACACGTGGATGAGTTGATAGCTTCTCAATCTTCAAGAGATCAGCCTCTAAATCTTCAACTACTGGCGCTTCGTTTGGATGCAGAGCAACTGCTGCTAAAACATTTGGCCAATGTTCGGCCATTTTTACGCCCCACTCGGATTGTTCGGCTGAATAACCAACTTGAACGATGCGATCAATGCCGACGCTCTTTGCATCTGCTAAAACTTTGCCGACTTCAGGTGCATCGGGTTCGCCATTTGTGATGATTTCAATATGAGCATGTGCATCAACGCAATTAACATTTAGCGGTTCTGGAAGCGGAGCCGGTTGGCGATCAAGATCGCGATTGTGTCGATCTGCCACTCGTTATTCCAATCTTGGGAATAAGACTGCGCCCTTTGTAACTTTGCAGCCCTGCGGTAGAACTCCCCATTTTGAAACTTCAGAAATCTTCTGGTCGCCAATATTGCCAAGTGTTGCTTGCGCTCCGATAGATTCCCAGAGCGTTTGGGTTGTGGCTGGCATAACTGGATGCAACAAAACTGCAAGTGCGCGTATTGCATCTGCGGTGTTATATAAAACTTCGTTTAGTTCTGCAGTACGGCTCTCATCTTTCGCAATAGCCCAAGGTTCTTTGATAGTTACATATCCATTTACTCGCTTGCAGAATTCCATGATGGCGTTGATCCCACCTTGGAAATCCAGAGCGACCATCGCCTTATCTGCAGCAGCAACAGTTGTTTCAAGCATCGTTGCTAATTCTGCATCTTTTGCAACGGCAGGAATTGTGCCATCGCAGTACTTTTCAATCATTGCAATTAAACGTGATGCCAGATTGCCGAAATCATTTGCGAGTTCGCTGGTGTATCGGGCTGACATATCTTCCCAAGAGAAAGAGCCATCAGTGCCAAATGGAATTGCACGTAAGAAGTAATATCTAAAGGCATCAACACCAAAGTGATCGGTGATATCGCTTGGTGCAATTCCGGTTAACTTTGATTTACTCATCTTCTCGCCACCGACCAATAACCAGCCGTGGGCAAAAACTTTCTTAGGGATCGCAACATTTGCAGCCATCAACATCGCAGGCCAGATAACTGCGTGGAAACGGAGAATATCTTTGCCGACCAAGTGCACATCTGCCGGCCAAGTCTTTGCAAATTTTTTGCCACCGTCAGAATTTGGATCATCGCCAAGTCCAACGGCTGTCGCATAATTTAGAAGCGCATCAAACCAGACATAAATAACTTGATCGGTATCCCAAGGAACCGGAATGCCCCAATCAAATGTGGATCTAGAGATTGATAAATCGCGAACGCCACTTTCAAGAAATGCAATTACCTCGTTGCGCGCACTTGCTGGCTCGCAAGCTTCAGGGCTATTTTTGTAATGCTCAAGTAGTTGTGGAACAAAGGCTGAAAGCTTAAAGAACCAGTTATCTTCAGAGAGCATTTCTACTGGCTTGCCATGGATCTTGCACTTTCCATCATCTAAATCACCAGGTAATTTGAATTCTTCGCAACCAATGCAATATGGGCCTTCAAATTTCCCAGCGTAGATATAGCCATTATTTTTTAGAAGTGTCATGAATCTTTGAACACGTTCTTCGTGGCGAACTTCAGTTGTGCGAATGAAATCATCGTTTGCGATATTTAGTGCGCTCCAGTTTGGCTTCCAAGCTTCTTCAACTAAACGATCGCACCAATCTTGTGGTTTAACGTTATTTGCTGCGGCGGTATTCATTACTTTCTCGCCATGCTCATCGGTGCCAGTTAAGAACCAGACACTTTCGCCGCGTTGGCGATGCCATCTAGTTAAGACATCTCCAGCGACCGTTGTGTATGCATGCCCAATATGAGGCGCATCATTTACATAATAAATAGGCGTCGTTAAGTAGAAGGATTTTTCCGCGCTCATGGGGTAACCCTATCTTGAGCTTTATGCGTAACCATTGCATCGAAGACTTCTCGCTTACCTCTTCCGGTAATTCTTGCTGCCTCTGCGATGGCCTCTTTGCGTGAGATTCCGGCGGCCTCTTGCTTCAATACTTCTGCAATCAAATCTGCTTCGGTAAATTGGCGAGAATCCGGATCAAAGCCTGCGATAACTAAAGTTATTTCGCCCAAGATTTCACTTGAGGCTGCCCAGTTATGAAGGGTTTCTAAATCACCACGGATAACCTCTTCGTAAGTCTTTGTCATCTCACGACAGATTGCGCCAAGTCGATTTGGGCCAAAGACCGAAACTGCGTCGGCTAAACTCTCTAACAATCTATGGGGTGCTTCAAAGAGAATTATTGTGCGTGTTTCATTTGACAGATTTTCAAACCAGGTTTTTCGAGCACCGCTAGTTCGTGGTGCAAAACCTTCAAAGCAGAATCGATCACTTGGTAGGCCCGATAAAAGAAGTGCAGTAGTAACTGCGCTTGGACCAGGTAAAACTTTTATCTTGATGTTCTTTTCTACCGCGGCGCGAGCTAAGCGATAACCAGGATCACTGATCCCTGGCATTCCGGCATCGGTTACAACAAGTAAATCTGAACCACTTTCTAAGATTGCAACAAGCTCGTCTAGGCGTTCGATTTCATTGCCCTCGAAGAAAGAAATTATTTTTGCCGAATAAGTGATTCCCAAATCTGAACAGAGTCTAGAAAATTTCCTAGAATCTTCGGCAGCAATGAATTTAGCGCTAACAATCGCTTCGCGCAGGTTCGTCGAGGCATCAGCAGGATTGCCTAACGGAATCGCAGCAAGAATTAGCATTGGGCAATTCTCGCAGGCTTTAGGCTTCTGTTATGACAACCACGTTGCGGATATCTCGGGACTGGGTTTACGCGTTGAGCTTTGGGCTCTTTGGACTAGCCCTTCGATTGTGGAATCTTGATAGCCCCAAGGGCAAAATCTTTGATGAGATTTACTACGCGACAAATGCCGAATCGCTCTTACAAAAGGGTGTTGAGATTGATTCGGAGAGCGGCCTTGCCCAATTTATCGTGCATCCGCCTACTGGAAAATGGCTAATTGCAAGTGGAATAAAACTCTTTGGGAATAATGAATTTGGTTGGCGCTTTGCAGCTGCGATTGTGGGATCTATTTCAATCATCTTGATGTATTTCACCGCAAAGAAACTATTCAATAACAAGCTACTTAGTGTTTTTGCGGCCTCCCTAATCTCCTTAGATGGATTGCATTTAGTCCACTCTAGAATTGCGCTTTTAGATATCTTCTTACTTTTCTTTATTCAGATTGCTGTCCTTGCATTTCTGCATAGTAAATACTGGATAAGCGCTCTCACTCTCGGTCTAGCTTGCTCTGTAAAGTGGAGTGGACTCTATGTTCTAATTGCACTTGCATTCTACGTTCTGATTTTAGATATTCGGAAAAATCGTTATCTCGGATCACAATTCCCAATCCGAGAGCTGATTCGCAGAAACTTGCTCTTTAGATTTTTACAGTTCGGAATCTTTCCCGTATTCATCTACATAGCTTCGTGGTTTAGTTGGTTTATAACAAATACTGGTTGGGATCGTAATTACTCTTCAAATCCACTTTTCTCACTCTGGCATTATCACTCTGAAATTCTAAACTTCCATACCAAGTTAACCGATGCGCATCCATACTCGGCCAATCCTTGGAGCTGGTTAATTCAGGGAAGACCTACCTCTTTCTTCTATGAAACTCCAAAGAGCTGTGGTGGCGCAAGTTGTTCGCAGGAAATCTTGGCACTCGGCACACCAATTCTTTGGTGGGCAGCAACACTCGCTCTGCTAGTAACAATTGGCTATTGGGTAAGTAAGCGCGACTGGCAAGCCGAGATTTTATTAGTTGTAATTGGTGCAAGTTATCTACCTTGGATTGCGATTCAAGAACGGACCATGTTCAGCTTCTACGCAATTGCATTCGAGTCTTTTCTGCTGCTCACCTTGGTGTATTTGCTCAGTAAAGTGCTTAAGAACCAGAGAAGAATTGCAGTTATTTCCACTGTAATTGTTCTGGTGAATTTCCTTTATTTTCTACCAATATTCTTAGGTCTGCCGATTACTTATAATTCCTGGTCTGACCGAATGTGGTTCCCGTCTTGGATCTAACTTAACTATTCGTTTACTGCGCCATATTTCTCGTTAGCCGCATTTTCGGCAAGCTCTTGATCAAATAGTTCATCACGCGAAGGAAGTAATTCGGATTCCGAACTTGCCTGCTGTGAAGCAATCCAAGCGCCTGGAATTGTTAAATCAATTACCCGATTAGAAGGTATCGCTTTAGGTGCCATCGCATAGGTTGGTCTTGGAACACTTGTCGGTTGCCAAGCGGTCCCATCTTTAGGAATTACAACCACACCTGCGGTATCGATACGTTCGATTAGTGGAATCCAGTGGTCTCTATTTTCAGAAACAAAATCAACTTTGGAAGAAAAAGTTACTCTCTCAATTGGTTCAGTGATAACTGCTGCAGACGAGATTTTTTCAAATGCTTTTACTCTGCGAGCTTTAAGTTGCGCCGCTACAACTTGGCGCCGCACATGAATTGTGTAAATCGCCAATGCAGTTGTTGGAATTAAAAATACTGAAGCTGCAAAAACTCCTACTACACAGAGCGCACCAATTACGACAAGTGCAAATGTTAGTAATCCAAAAATAATTCTACGATTTGCTATTTGGTTCTGTTTTTTAAGATTATCGCTCTCATTCGCGATTAGCGTCGAACCAGTTTCACCAACTACGCGCATTGCGCTCTTGTATCTCTCGGCAGATTTTCCTGAAGCTAAATCGTGGCTGACCATCCATTTTGGTAAAAAATAGGCCGCCCACATCCCAAGGATGATTAGGTAGATAAAACCGGAGGCCATGGAGTAGAACGATAATTCTAGGCGGGGTAAATCTCGGGGATTTAGGCGGTATGTCTATATTAAAAGGTCTTACTTAATTTTTGGATTCTCTTTTACATAAGTTAAATGATCGCGCCAAGCACCTGCAATATGTAAATATCTAGGCCGTATTCCTTCAAAAATATAGCCACATTTTTCAGCTACCCGCTTAGAAGCATCATTTTCTGGCCTTAAATTTATTTCAATCCGATGCAGAGCTAATATTTCTAAGCCAAATTCGGTCAGCAATGAAACTGCCCGAGATGTATACCCCTTATTCGCATAACTCTGGTCAATCCAATAACCGATATGGCCACCACGCATAGCCCCAAAAACGATTCCGCCCAAAGTTATTTGGCCGATAAAAACCTCGCCCCCATTTTCCTTTAACCAAATTCCAAGTGAGATTGATCTAAGGGCCAGACCATCTTGGCGATAGGACTGAACCATTCCAAAGTAAGTCGGCAAGCCCAAGTGCGAATCTATTTCTGGCCTGGTCGCCTCCCAGGGCGTCAACCATTCCCGATTTTTTGCCCTTGATAAATCCCAAGCTCGCTTATCTTTAAAGCGGAGTGGACGCAAAATTAATTCGTTCTCGTAAAGTTTTATGGGCCAGGTTGAATTTGTGGCCAACTTAGTTTGAACTCCGATCAAGAACCATTACATCTACAACATCGCCTGCTTGCAGGCTCTGGGAATCTTCCGGAACAATTATGAAAGCATTTGCATCGGAGAGCGAAACCAGATCGCCTTGAACATCCAAAGGAACTGCCACTACGCCATTTTCAGATGTAAGTAGCGCCCTGATGTAACCGCTCTCACCTGGAGTCACGTCAATCGAACTCTTTAACTTCGCCTTAAGTTGATTGCGGAAAATATTTGGCGCCCCGGCCATTTTCCGAATCATTGGACGAACGAAAATTTCGACTGCAATTCCTGCAACTACTGGATCACCGGGCAGAGTTATGACAGGAATTTTATCAGGACCAATTAAGCCAAAGTTGTGAAGCCCGCTCTCGCTCATCTTGGGACGGACGGTTGTTATCTCACCAAGTTCCTTTAATACCGCTGTGATTAATTCAAAGGATTCATCGTGGCGCTCTCCGCTTATTACGATTAAATCTGCACGCACTAATTGATCTTCGATTACCTCTCTTAATTGTTCATGATTCTCTGGAATTGTATGAACCCGAAAACCATTCGCTCCAGCTTCCCGAACTGCAGAGGTTAGCATCCAAGAGTTAGTTTCAAACTCATCATCTGAATCTTCAAGGGCTTGTCCTGGCTCAACTAAATCATCACCGGCAGAAATAACTACAACTCTTGGATGTGGAAGGGTTGGCAATCTATCTAAACCGATAGATGCTGCTAATCCAATCTGAGTTGATCTAATTCTGGTCCCACCACGCAATACCAAACGTTCACCTGCAAATATATCTTTTGCAAGGGTTGCACCATGAGCATCTAGTAGCGGCATATCAAATGGTGCTAGTGGCGCTGCAATATCTAAAAGATTGGCTAAGAGCTCTTCGACGCTCGGCTGTTGTTCCATGACTAAACCTTACTTCTTAAATAGAGTATTTCCGTGGATATAGCGAATTCTAAAAAACAGGAACTTCGAAAGCGATTTCGTTCCGAAAGATCTCTCCGGGATTTAACTGAATCCTGGACCCACATTATTAAATCTGAAGAATTTCAGAGCGCGAAGACAATTGCGAGTTACATCTCATTTGGTGATGAGCCAGCAACCAAAGATTTAAATATGGAATTACTTAGAAGCCGAAAGAAGCTAGTGCTGCCAAGAGTTCTCAAGGATAAGAACCTGGAATGGGTTGTCTGGGGCGGTGATGAGTCGAAGTTAAAGAAAGTTGGAAAGATTCTCGAGCCGATTGGCGAAGTTATTTCCGGCGATGAATTAGATATTGTCATTGTTCCTACACTTCATGCAACTCGCGAAGGCCATCGATTGGGCCAAGGTGGGGGTTCTTATGACCGGGCTCTTGCAAATATCTCAGCCTGGCGAATCGGACTTATCTATTCCGGAGAACTAACAGTTGAACCATTTCCAGTCGAGGCGCACGATATAAAGTTAAATGCGGTTGCAACACCAGATCTAATAGTGCGATTCTCTAATTAAGTTCGCCAAGATGGCGGGCCATTACAACTCGCTGCACTTGATTGGTTCCTTCATAAATCTGAGTTAGTTTGGCATCGCGCATCATGCGCTCTACTGGGTAATCTGAAACATAGCCATATCCACCCAAAACTTGAACTGCATCTGTCGTAACTTTCATTGCTATATCAGTTGCAAAACACTTTGCTGCAGCTGAGAAGAAGGTTAAATCTTTCTCACCGCGCTCACTTTTTACAGCAGCAGAATATGTCAGTGTTCTAGCTGCCGCAATATTCATCGCCATATCTGCCAACATAAATTGCACGCCTTGGAAATCAAAAATTTCTTTACCAAATTGTTTACGTTCGTGTGAATACTTAGTGGCCACTTCAAATGCGCCTTGTGCGATTCCAAGTGCCTGGGCTGCAATTGTGATTCGGGTATGGTCGAGAGTCTTCATCGCTAGTCCAAAGCCAGAACCTACTTCACCGAGTCGTCGATCATCTGAAATTTTCACGTTATCGAAATAGACCTCACGCGTTGGTGAACCGCGAAAACCCATCTTCTTTTCATGAGCCCCAAATGAAACTCCGTCGTCACTCTTTTCAATCACGAATGCCGTGATTCCTTTTGCTCCGAGAGCTGGATCAGTTTGCGCGAGCACGGTATAGAAATCAGAGAAGCCAGCATTTGAAATCCATTTTTTACTTCCGCTGATAATCCAATCACTTCCACTTTTAACGGCCTTAGTTTTCATTGCTGCTGCATCAGATCCGGCTTCAGATTCAGATAGGCAGTAAGAGAAACCTTTTCCTGCTGCAAGCTGAGTTAAATACTTCTCTTTAAGTTCGCTACTGCCAGCCAAGATAAGTGGAAGTGAACCTAATTTATTTACCGCTGGGATTAGCGATGAAGATCCACAAACGCGAGCAACTTCTTCAATAATAATTACGGTTGCGAGTGCATCGGCTCCCTGGCCACCATATTTAGGATCAACATGTGCCGCTGCAAGATCCGCTGATTGCAGAGCTTCAAATGCTTCTTGTGGAAATCGTGACTCTTCATCAACGGCTTTTGCAAAGGGTGCAATTTTCTTTGTTGCAAGTGCGCGCACGCTTTCTCGCAGTGCTTCATATTCCTCGCCAATTAACCCTTCCATGGCTTAATTAACTCAACTTTCTTTCGTTTCGTCTAGTCGTCGCAGTCCAGCGAGATATTTATTGTATTTTGCCAATTCATCATCTTCGCCCATGGCCGCTGCTCGATCTTCGGCTCGGTCAATGCGTCTAGTTTCTTTCTTGTCATCCCTTGTCCACTGAATAAATGTTGCAACTAGTGCAATCAAGATTGGGATTTCTCCCATAGCCCAACCAACCGCGCCTCCTGCTTTCTGATCTGCCAATAAATCAGTCGACCAAGGCCGATCCAGACTTGCAAAGTAGCCACCATCTAAGAGCGTTGTTGTTGACATAAGTGCAATCGAGAAAAAGGCATGAATACTCATCGCAGCAAATAAAATGATTATTCGAACGATGTACGGAACCCGCTTTGGTGACGGATCAATTCCCACAATTACATGGAAGAAGAGCGTGCCGGCAAGCAAGAAGTGAAGGCTCATAAATAGATGTCCAAAGTGGCTCTGCATTAAATCTCCGAATAACGGTGTCATATAAAGCGCAAAGAGCGAGCCGTCAAAGATTGCTAGCGCGACAATTGGATTTGAAATAACTTGAAAATACTTTGAATGCAGAAGGGCGATCAAAATTCCACGAATTCCGCGCTCATCTAGAGTTCGGCCTATCGGTAAGGTCCGAAGTGCGAGTGTTATTGGTGCGCTTAGAACAAATCCAATCGGTGCGACCATTCCAAGAATCATGTGAGCGACCATGTGATAAGAAAATGAGAAACGTGCATAAGCACCGAGTCCACCACTTGTTGCAAAATCTGTAGCAGCAACTGCAAATGCAAATGCGATAGTTCGACCGATCGGCCACTTATCGCCACGCTTCGCCAGGATTACTACTCCTCTTATATAAAGCGCAGTAATAAAAATCAGGAGCCCCATAATCGCTGCATCCGGAACATAGGTCCAGAGAAGATTGCTGAAATTAGGAGCTGGAAGCATCGGACTTCCTGCGACTATTTCTGCAATGCCTACATCTCTTGGATTTTCAGGAACCGGTGGTGCACTTGAAGAGAGCCACGAACCAACGCTAATTGCGGCAATCATTATGAAAACTTCCACGATTAAGAGCTGAAAAATTTGCTTAGATCCCTCAAGCTTTTTAATAATATATTTTCGGTGGATTGCGCCTATAAAAATTAAAATAGCGCCCAAGACAATTTTGTAAATGACTAAATTTCCATATTGAGAGTTCCAAGCGTCACGGAAATTTAATCGAGTCCAAGCATTTAAAGCACCGCTTGAAAATACTGCGATTGCCGACCAGAGCGCCAGAGTGCTAAAACGTGGAATTGCGATTATCCGCTCTGATTTATTGATCAAAATTAGGGCGATGATTCCGCCTACCCATAGCGAAATTCCTATAACGTGAATTAAAAGCGAACCAATTGCTAATCCGTGATTTCCAGAGCTGCTTGTATGGCTTTGAAAAACCGGAGCAAGAACTCCGATAAAAGTTATTCCTAAAAGAAATATTGAACCTGTAGTCCGAGAGATTCTTGGGATTAGAATCAGCACAATTGCTGCAGCTGCAATGTTTATTGCAAAGCTCTTACCAAGTGCAGTTTGAGTAAGAAAAGATCTTGCAACAACTAAATCAAATGACTCTAAAATTGGAATTGCTAATAAATCTGCTAATTGAACGAAGAGAACTCCGATGCTTGAGATTAGCCAGACTGCTGCTGGAATAATTGCAAGATTACGAATCCGAATCGCCTCGGGTAAAAACTTTGAGCGCTCTTCTCGAATAAAGAAGGCCATGGCAAGTAGCAAGCCAATTAGCGTCGTCGCTGAAAGAATCTGTAGCGTGTCAGTGAAAAAATGCATTACTTAAATTCAGTTACTTGCGCTTAGTTTTTGATGATCGCTTACTTCCACCAAATGTTTGCTTTGCATACCAGACCAAAAATATGAAAACAAAGGCGGCAATTACCAGCAGTGTGTAAACGAAGGCATTTGAACCATTATTCAGATTCATATTCTCGGTAGTCGCTTCAACAGATGATTGGGTTGGCGCTGGCGATGGGCTTCCTAAACTTGAAGGTGCATTAAATAAAAATGTATACGAACCAGTGAGTGGGTCATCGGTATCTGAAAGAAGTGTGTAATTAACGGTGTAAACACCAGTGGTTTTTAACTCTCCTAAACCAACTTCAGCACTATTTCCATCGATTGTTATAGATCCATCATCAACCGCAACACCATTTGGATCATTAACAACTATTAAACTTCCTTGTTCTGAAAGTGGTGAAGCTGTCGATATCGCAATCGAATTAGGTGCAGTTGTGAGAACTGAACCAGCTTGTGGAACCGAAGCAGTGATGTTATTTGCGAAGGCTGGGGTTGTGAAGATTGAGGTTGCGAAGATAGACAGAAAAACTAGCGCTCCTGTGATTGTGCTGCGAATAACTCGCCCGGTCTTCATTTTTACCCCTCTAATTCCTTCTCGATTAGATGTAATTCTCTCACTTCTTTACAATACTCACCATGCCTACCTACGAATATGCCTGCACTAAATGTGGCCACCAATTTGAGGCATTTCAATCATTTAGCGAAGATGCTCTCACCCAATGTCCAGAGTGCAAAGGCGAGGTGCAGAAGGTTTATTCGAATGTTGGCGTAGTTTTCAAGGGTTCTGGGTTTTACAAAACTGATTCAAGAACTACGAAACCTGCAACAACTCCAGCGGCACCAGCTCCACTTCCGGCTCCAAAAAGTGATTAGCCGTGATGGGGTGGGCGATCTCCTTCAATTTCCGCATCGCGTTTTGAATCATCATCTTCGCGAGGATCAATTTCATCTTGCGTAATTTTTGGCAAAATATTCGGATCGCTCATATCTAAATACTAATCAACTAATAGAGGGAATAGAAGTCATGTTTGAGAAGTTGGGTCACACATTATTCAGACGCCGCAAGGCTGTGTTGGCAGGATTTATTGTTGCCACTATCGCTGCAGGAGTAATCGGTTCACTTGTGTTTGCGCGCCTTGAAGGCGGTGGCTATTCAGATCCCAACAGTGATTCCTCGAAAGCTGCAACCTATTTAACCGATACTTTTAAGGTAAAAGATCCGGCAATCATCTTCATTATTGATGCTGGTAAGAGCGTTGCAGATCCAGCAGTTGCTGCAGAAGTTGCACCTATTGAAGCTGAATTGCGCAATCGCCCAGGTGTTGCAAGCACACTCTCATATTGGAGCGCTGGCGGTGCTAAACAGTTGGCCAGCGAGGATGGAAATTCTGCATACCTCTTTATCTACAGCACTGATGCCGACCTAACTAGTCTCGACAGCTTGGCCTCAGAGTTGCAGAAGAAATATGATGGCGAGGTTGGAAACTTAAGAATTTATGTTGGTGGCTTCTCTACTTTCAACAATGCAATTAATAAGAGAATCTCTAGTGATTTAAAGTTCGCTGAAGCTATTTCAATCCCACTTACCTTTCTCTTTCTACTCTTTGTTTTCGGTGGCCTGATTGCATCTGCAATGCCTGTCGTTGTTGCGATAAGTGCAATTCTTGGCGCCTTTGTAATTCTCTATCTAATTAGCCTTGCTACAGGCGTAAGTATCTTCGCCCTTAACTTGATAACGGGGCTAGGCATGGGACTTGGTATCGACTACTCGCTATTGATAGTTAATCGCTTCCGAGAAGAACTTCATTCTGGAAAGAGCGTCGAAGAATCAGTTGTGCAGACCGTTAAAACTGCGGGTCGAACTGTTTTCTTCTCAGGCATCACAGTAATGATCAGCCTGGCATCGCTAATGTTCTTCCCACAAATGTTCTTGAAATCATTTGGTTATGGTGGAGTTGCAGTAGTAGCAGTTGCAATTCTTGGTGCGCTTGTTCCGCTGCCAGCAATTTTGGCGATGCTTGGAAGTAGAATCGATAAATTCGTTGTGCGCAAAAGTGCAATAACTCCTAAGGAAGATGGCCGCTGGGCACACACTGCTCGTTTTGTTATGAAACGACCAGTAGCAGTTGTATTTCTCTCGCTTTTAATTCTCGGAACCCTGGCTTCACCAATTAAAGATATTGTCTTCTCGCAAGTCGACACCCGCGTTCTGCCTGCCTCTGACAAGGCAGCCATCGCAGCTCAAGTTGGTTTAGGTAAATTCCCTGGCGAACAAGCAAATCCAATTGAAATAGTTATTCCAAATGGAACTTCGAAACTAGTAGCAATAAATAGTTTTGTAAGCGAACTTGCAAATGTTCCAGGTGTGATAAATATTGGTGCACCCGAAACAGTTGGCACTGATATCCGAATCGCTGCAATTCACAGCATGGGTGCTCGCTCTCCCGCAGCCGAGAAGATGATTACTGAAATTCGTGCACTGAATGTTCCGGAGGGAACGTTGGTTGGTGGCGTTGCAGCTGATTATGCAGATAGCCAGATTGGTATTGCCAAGAAATTACCCCTCGCACTTGGGTGGATTGCAATTGGCACACTTATTCTGTTGTTCATGTTTACTGGTTCAATCATTCTGCCAATTAAGGCTGTAATCCTTAACCTGCTCTCGCTATCTGCAACTTTGGGTGTAATGACCTGGATCTTTATTGGTGATAATTTCACTTGGCTAGTCGGTTCATTTACCAATACCGGAAGCATCGATACCTCAATTGTTATTTTGATTGCGGTTGTGGCTTTTGGTTTATCAATGGATTACGAAGTATTCCTGCTATCTCGGATTAAAGAGGAGCACGATGCTGGCCATTCAAATGTTGAATCCGTTGCACTTGGACTTCAAAAATCTGCCCGAATAATCACCGCCGCCGCAGTTATTCTTTCAACGGTCTTTGCAATCTTCATGACCAGTGGTGTTACATCGATTAAGGCCATGGGATTTGGTGTGGCATTCGCAATTCTTCTCGATGCAACCTTGGTTCGCGCCTTGCTTGTCCCAGCGCTCATGCGTTTATTCGGTGAACGCAACTGGTGGGCACCAAAAGCGTTAAAGAGATTCACAATTAGCCATTAAACTTCTGCAATGGATTTGATAGTCGCCCTGCAGTGTAAAGACCAGCCTGGCATCGTGCATGCGATGACAACTGCAGTTCTTGCTGCGCGTGGAAATATAATTGAGAATCAACAATTTACAGATCCAACTACCCAAGATTTTGTTATGCGCACGCGCTTTGAAAGCGACCTGGATTTGGCAAAGATACGCGAAATTTTAGAGAGCGGGCTCGGCCAATTTAAGCCAAAGCTATCGCTACGTTCAGCTGCAAAGCAGAAGCGGGCCATCATTCTTGTAACTAAAGAGTCACACTGCCTTCGCGATCTTCTCTATCTGCAAGAGCTTGGTGAGCTTCCAATTGAAATCCCGGCGGTCGTTTCAAACCACAGTGATTTGAAGATCCTTGTTGAGTCCCACGGAATTAAATTTATTGACCAGAGCAAATTAGACAAGTCAGCAGCTGAAGCCGAAATCTCTAAATTAGTAACTGAACTTGAAATTGATCTCGTAGTCCTTGCTCGCTATATGCAGATTCTGACTAAAGAGTTCTGTGGAAAAATGTTTGGTCGAATCATCAATATCCACCACTCATTTTTGCCGGGATTTAAAGGTGCAAAGCCTTATCACCAAGCACATGCTCGTGGTGTAAAAATCATTGGTGCCACTGCTCACTTTGTAACGCCTGATTTAGATGAGGGCCCAATTATTGATCAAGATGTTGCACATGTAACGCATTCTTCAACGCCTGAAGATTTAATCGCAACTGGTCGTGATATCGAACGTCGAGTCTTATCGCGCGCGGTTCGCGATTTTGCTGAAGATAGAATCTTTATCGTAGGTGATAAAACAGTTGTATTCCACAATTAAAAATTAGCTGGTGTCCTAGGCGGGAGTTGAACCTGCGACCTACCGCTTAGGAGGCGGTTGCTCTATCCACTGAGCTACTAGGACCTGATTAATTCATCAAAATAAAAACAGTTAGACTTTTATTGAAAGTTAGTTTACTTAATTTTATTCCAATTTGATTCCAATTTGCCCATCTCTAATGTGTTGGGCTAGGCTCAAGGAAATAGAAAATACTCGTTTGGAGTTGGTTTTAATGAAGGCCCTAGTTTTAGGCGCCGGTGGAGTTGGTCGAGCAATAGCTAATATTGCCTCACGTCGTTCATTCATTACAGAACTAGTAATCGCAGATCGCAATTTATCTCGCGCTGAAGATGCCGTAAATCGCTTGAAGGATCCCCGCTTTTCCGCCGCACAAGTAAATGCAGCAGAACTCGAAGATATTCGCGAATTAATTCGCAAAGCAGACCCAGATATTGTCATCAACGCAGTTGATCCACGTTTTGTGATGCCGATATTTCTTGCCTGTGAAATCGAAAATAAGAATTACTTAGATATGGCGATGTCATTATCTAGACCTCATCCGCAATATCCATACACCGAAACTGGTGTGAAATGTGGCGATGAACAATTTGCACGTGACTGGAATTGGAGCGAACGCGGAATTTACGCCTTGATTGGAATGGGAGTTGAACCTGGTCTAAGTGATGTCTTCGCAAAGTATGCGAGCGATGAATTGTTCTCACGTATAGATTCGATAACGGTTCTAGATGGATCCAATTTAGTTGTTGCCGGTTCAGAATTTGCACCGTCATTCTCAATTTGGACAACCATTGAAGAGTGCTTAAACCCACCGCTGGTCTGGGAAGATGGCCGTGGTTGGTATACAACCGAACCATTCTCAGAACTCGAAATCTTTGATTTTCCTGATGGAATCGGACCGGTCGAATGTGTAAATGTTGAACACGAAGAGGTCGTCTTGATTCCACAGAAAATCGAAGCTAGGAAAGTTAACTTCAAATATGGTCTTGGTGCGCAATTTATTTCAATCCTAAAAACTATTCATTTGCTTGGTATGGATCGCACTGAAACTGTTGATGTTCAAGGCATTCAAGTTTCACCACGTGATCTCTTGGCTGCATCGCTTCCTGATCCAGCAACACTTGGCTCGCGAATGACCGGTAAAACTTGTGCTGGTTCACTTGTCAAAGGTTTGGATAAGAACGGTGAACCAAAAGCGATTTATCTCTACAACGTAGTTGATAACGCCTGGTCAATGGAGAATTACGGTGATCAAGCAGTTGTTTGGCAGACCGCCATTAATCCGGTTATCGCAATGGAACTTATTCATGAGGGTGTTTGGAAACCAGAGCCTGGAGTAAATGGTCCGGAATGGTTTGATGCAAAGCCATTCCTTGCAAAGCTTGAAGAGTATGGGACTTCTTGGCACATCCGCGATGAATCAACAGTTGGGATAGTAAAGTAAGTAAATGAGCACTGCGCTAGTAACTGGAGCCACCGCAGGTATTGGTGAATCTTTTACTAGATTGCTTGCCGGTAAAGATTTCGACTTAGTTCTTGTGGCTCGCGATAAAAAGCGGCTACAAGAACGAGCAGCCTCGCTATCAAGAAAATACAAGATAGGTGTTGAAGTCTTGCAGGCCGATTTATCGGTGCCGACTCAGTTAGCAAGAGTCGAGAAGCGATTATCTAATCCCAAAAAACCAATTGAAGTATTGATCAACAATGCTGGCTTTGGAATTAAGGATAGTTTTTTAAGTAGTGACATCGAGGCTGAACTAAACTTGATAGACGTTCTTGCTAAAGCGCCAATGCAACTTATGCATGCAGTTCTGCCACAAATGTTAGTTCGTAATTCCGGAACGATAATTAACGTTTCAAGTGTTGCAAGCTTTATTGCTGGTGGCACATATAGTGCGGCAAAGTCTTATTTAACGGTTCATACCGAATCACTTCATACCGAACTTTCAAAGACCAACATCAATGTCTCAGCGCTCTGTCCTGGTTTTACTCGCACTGAATTTCATCAACGTGGCAAAATGAAAATGTCAGGCCTACCTAACTTCATGTGGCTCGAAGCTGATCGAGTAGCCAGCGAATCTTGGATTGCTGCCGAGCGTGGCAATGCAATCTGCATCCCAGGTTGGCAATATAAAATTTTGAGCACATTTGCGAGATTTGGCCCAAGACCATTGGTTCGAAAGCTTGGAATCAACGCCCGAGCGCGGCAGCGTTAAATAAATCAAATATTCACAGCAATTTCACCGCTAGACGTAGTTCTTCTCCCCAAAAATTTGCATCTGCAAAGATAGAATTGCCACATTAACACCGCATAGATTTGTGGTTCTTGGGTAAATTTTGTGGAGGTAATTATGTCAAAGAAAGTTTCTGCGATATCAATCGCACTACTAGTTTTTGCAGGATCAATTGTCGGTGTTTCAAGTGCATCTGCGGCGACCCCGTATAAAGCCTGCAAGCCAGCAAAGGCAAAGACCAAAATCGGAAAAATTTCTTACACTTGTGCCAAAAATCCAGCTAAAGCCTCAAAAAAGCGAGTTTGGGTTTCTAAGCCTTGTATTAAGGCAAATAAAAGCTATTTGAATGCGAAGACTTTGTCAGATTCTGTCGTAACATCATTTGATAGCAGAATCAGTGGTGCTACCCGCCTTAAGACAACTGCCGAAAGATTGATAACAAGCGCCCAGAAGAATGTTGATACCTGGAGCAAGAACATGCTCACCTATCCTAAGAATCCAACTGAGACCCAGAAGAAGCAGATAGCAACTGTTCAAGCTGGAATTGATCTCAACAAGCAACGCGTTATAGATGCAACTGCAAATATCGTGGAACTTGATGCTCAAATCAAAGAAGCGACCGATGGCAAGGCTAAGGCTGTAAGTGAATTAGCTACTGCAAAGGCAAGCATTACCACCGCCTGTAAATAAGCTTCGCTTTTTACCCTACGCTCGCTGGATGGCGAGAGTAGGGGTATTTCTCTTATTGATTAGCCACCTGATTATTCGGGTGGCTTTTCAATTGCCTTCGGTTGTTCCCGATTTAATCATCTTTAATCTAATCGCGTTCTTAGCGGCCTATGTAGCTTGGAAATCTCCCGGATTAAATGACCGGATAGCACGACTTGCAATAACTTTTGCAATATTTCTCTGGGCAATTGGATCAACTTTTTCGACTTCGAACTCTTTCTATGATTTTCAAATATCAGAGAGATTTATCGATGTTACCTATATTGCTTTCTATCCTCTGATGATTATTGGAATCATTCGAGCACTGGCTGTTACAAAGAAAGTAACTGCCTTAGAATTATTGGATACTGCAATAATCGCTCTTGGAACATCAAGTGTTATCTCCAGTCTCTTGTTGCGACCAGCACAACTGCGCTTTGATGGGCAAAGTTATGAAGTTTTCTTATCAATTCTCTATCCGATAGGCGATCTCGTTCTCGTAGCGACTTGCCTATCACTAATCATTCTCCAGCATCGAAGTTTGCGTGGTTTATGTCTTTTCATGGGAATCTCAATCTTTGCAATTACCGATTTATTCTTCCTTCTTCTTTCCGCGACAACTGGTTATGAATTCGCCGCACTGACCGATGATGGCTGGCTTCTAGGTCTAGTGCTTATAGCTAATGCACTTTACTTACATGGCGGCGAAACTGAAATTCCAAAGCTGCACATCAATATCTGGGCGACAACTTTTGCACTAGTGATTAGTTCAAGCATCCTGGCCTTTGGTGCATTTCGGCCGAATTACTTCCCAGCATTTGTTCTGATAATTTCCTTCATGACTATTTCTCTCGCCTTCCTTCGCATGGCACTTGCATTGCGTGATGCGAAAATGGTGAGTGAAGATCGCGAGCATGCACGAACTGATGAACTAACCGGATTACCGAATCGCCGAAGATTTATCGCCGAACTTGAATTATTGCGCAGAAGAACCGGAACCTTACTTTTGTTAGATCTGGATGGATTCAAAGCAGTAAACGATAATTATGGCCATGAAGTTGGCGATCAACTATTGAAACAAATCACTTTAAGATTCAATCGAGTCTTACCAAATGATGTATTGATTGCCAGACTTGGTGGCGATGAATTTGGGGTAGTCGTTTATGGGAAGCGAAATATCGGAAGCGATGTGGCGCTTGCACTTCGGGCAACCTGCACTTATCCATTCACGCTTTCTGTTGGGGATGTAAAAGTTGGGGTAAGTATCGGGAGCGTTACGACCGAAGGACCTACAACAACAAAGGAAGATCTGCTGAAGCGGGCTGATGCTGCGATGTATGAGGCAAAGCGAAATGGAACTGGATATGTACAATCTTAGAATTAATTTGGCTTAATCTCTTCAAGTCTTGCAAGTGATTCCAAACGTTCGGTTGCATGATTAACAATCCGCTCTGGATAACCTTTTGAATATCCATCTAGAAATTCCCAGGGTTCATGAATTTCGTCGCTGCTTAAATGTGCAAGCTCTGGGACATATTTACGGATGTAATCGCCATTTACATCGAAACGCTTTCCCTGTTCGATTGGATTAAATACTCGGTAATAAGGCGAGGCATCAGTTCCGCATCCTGCAGTCCACTGCCATCCATGTGCATTTGAAGCAACATCGAAATCAACTAGGTGTTCCATGAAGAAATCCGCGCCTAATTGCCATTCCAAGTGCAGATCCTTAACCAAGAAAGATGCGACAACCATTCGGGTTCGGTTATGCATCCAGCCTTCTTTAACAATCTGACGCATTGCGGCATCAACAAATGGATATCCTGTTTTACCTTCGCACCAAGCTTTGAATTTTTCACCAGGCTTGTCGTATCGCATATTTGCAAATCTAGGTGCGTAATAATCTTTATCAGTATGCGGATTATTGAAGAGCACTTCTGCATAAAATTCGCGCCATGCAATCTCTTTGCGATAAACATCGTGGGCGTTACTTTTTCCAAGTTCGGCAAGCAATGTGCGCGGATGGATTTCGCCCCAAGTCAGATATTCACTCATCTTGCTAGTTCCATCAACGCCTGCGTTATTTCGTTCTGTGTCATAACTTGCAAGCGCGCCAGATTTAAATTTCTTCCATCTTGCTAGCGCTGCAGCTTCACCAGCTTTAGAAATTTCGCATCCTTCAGGGATCTGCCAATCTGGAAAGTTTCGATCATCTGCCCTTGGTGTGACTAAATTTAATTTCTTAGGTGCAGCAACTGGTTTACGCCAGCCATGCAAACACCAAGCTTTATAGAACGGGGTGTAAACACGATATGGGGTTGCATCACTTGGTTTCAATACTCGACCAGGTGCAACTGCATACAAACTTCCGGTCTTAACTAATTTGATTCCGCTTGCTTCGACTTTTGCATCTCGAGCCGCACCATATGGTTCGTATTCTTGGCTGATATGAACTTCATCGGCGCCATATTTTTTGATTAATGCGTTTAGCACTTGAACAGGGTCACCTGCAATTAAATGCAAATTGTTGCCGAGTGATTCATCAAGTGCTCGGAGTGACTGCCCTAGGTAGGCAAGGCGCTTAGCCCCACTATCTTTGATTATTTTTTCATCGAGAATGTAAACCGCGATTAATTCATCGCAATTCTCAATTGCAGCAAGTAGTGCCGGATTATCAGCTAGACGCAGATCTCTTCTGAACCAGAAGATATTGCGTTTAGTTGTGGAGTGAATGGACTGACTCATCCCAGCCCTGAACTTCGCTTACTTTACGAGGCGCTGGACCAACGTATCTTGCAGATGGACGGATAATTCTTCCGGTGCGCTTCTGCTCAAGAATATGTGCCGACCAGCCTGCAGTTCGTGCAGCAGTAAACATCGAAGTGAACATATGTGCTGGAATTTGCGCAAAGTCCAGAACGATTGCTGCCCAGAATTCGACGTTAGTTTCTAGCACGCGATCTGGTTGACGTTCGTGAAGTTCTGCCAGTGCAGCTTTTTCTAGAGCAAGTGCAACTTCATAACGTGGTGCATTCAGCTCTTTTGAAATTCGACGAAGTGTGCGGGCACGTGGATCTTCGGCGCGGTAAACCCGGTGACCGAATCCCATCAAGCGTTCTTTACGATCTAAAATTCCTTTTACATATGCAGTTGCATCACCAGTTTTTTCAACGCCTTCGATCATGCTTAGAACACGAGCAGGTGCACCACCATGTAGCGGGCCAGACATTGCGCCAATTGCACCAGAAATTGCTGCTGCAACATCGGCACCAGTTGATGCAATTACTCGGGAAGTAAATGTCGAAGCATTCATTCCGTGTTCTGCTGCTGAAACAAAGTAAGCATCTACTGCGCGAACGTGTAATGGATCTGGTTCGCCACGCCAGCGAATCATCATTCGTTCTACAACGGTATGTGCTTTATCGACTTCTGATTGCGGAACCATAGGTGCGGTGCCACGTGCGGCTTGTGCAACATATGAAAGAACCATCACTGAAGTGCGAGCAAGTTGTACGCGAGCTTCCTCATCTGTTGTATCTAGTAAAGGTTTGAATCCCCAAGCAGGTGCAAGCATTGCGATTGCAGATTGCACATCTACGCGGACATCTCCGGAGTGAACTGGGATTGGAAATGGTTCTGCTGCAGGAAGACCTGGATTAAATTCGTTATCTACTAACAAGCCCCAAACGTTTCCGAAAGTTACGCGGCCAACAAGATCTTCGATATCAACGCCGCGGTAGCGAAGCGCGCTACCTTCTTTGTCCGGCTCTGCGATTTCAGATTCAAATGCGATAACGCCTTCAAGACCGGGCTTAAAAACTTCTGACACGACAGGCTCCCTCAATTAGTTATGCGTATTGTCCACACTTTTGCGGATGAAACCAAACTAGGGGCGCCTAAACGGTCGCAAGATGCAGGCGGGGCGAAAGTGAAGTTAGATACAGCCATGAGCGAAATCAATCGGGAGACCATTCGGGCGATGCGCCTTTCATATGGCCAGGCTGGCTTGACTGAAGCCGACCTTGCCCGCGATCCAATTGAGCAATTCAAGAAGTGGCTTCGCGAGGCCAGCGAAAACATTATGGTGGTCGAAGCTAATGCGATGGTACTCTCGACAATTACGGATGGCGCACCAGTTGGCCGATCCGTTCTTTTGAAAGATGTTTCATCTGATGGCTTTACCTTCTTCACAAATTACCTGTCGCGAAAAGCCGACGCAATTGCAAACAATCCAAAAGTCTCACTTGTATTTCCTTGGTATCCAATGGAGCGCCAAGTAATAATTACCGGAACTGCTGAAAAAGTAAGTGCGCGCGAGAGCGATGATTACTTTGCAGCCCGGCCTTGGGGCAGTCAAATTGGTGCGACTGCAAGTGCGCAGTCAACTGAATTAGATTCGAGAGAAACACTTGAAGCAAAGTATGCGCAGCTCGCAGAGAAGTATCCGGAAGGGTCGGTTGTGCCGAGACCAGAATATTGGGGCGGATATTTAGTGCGCCCAGTCAGTATCGAGTTTTGGCAGGGCCGCCATTCCAGATTGCATGATCGCTTGCGCTATGCGCGTTCGGACTCACAAAAAACCGATTGGCAAGTTAATCGCCTGAACCCGTAGGCTCTACCCATGAGCGAAATTAAAATCCCAGATAATTTGAAACCAGTTGATGGCCGTTTTGGTTGTGGCCCATCAAAGATCCGTCCCGAGGCACTTGCTGCATTAGCAAATGGTGGGAGTTCAATTCTGGGAACATCGCATCGCCAGAAGCCAGTCAAGAACGTTGTAAACCGAGTTCGCACTGGACTTACATCACTTTTTAATCTGCCAGAGGGTTATGAGGTTGTTTTAGGAAACGGTGGTTCTACTGCATTCTGGGATATTGCAACATTTGGTTTAATTGAAAAGAAATCACAGCACCTAGTTTTTGGTGAGTTCTCCTCTAAGTTCGCTGCAGCAGCAAAAGATGCGCCTTTTTTAGATGATCCAACGGTTATCAAAGTAGAACCAGGTGCACACCCAGTTGCAGTAGCAGAAGCGGGAGTTGATGTTTACGCACTAACCCACAACGAAACTAGCACTGGTGTTTCAATGCCGATAACTCGACCCGCTGGCACAGAAGGTGCGCTCGTGTTAGTTGATGCAACATCTGCAGCAGGTGGACTTGATGTAGATATGTCGCAATGCGATGTTTATTACTTTGCACCACAGAAATCTTTCGCATCAGATGGCGGACTCTGGATCGCAATCATGAGCCCAGCAGCCATAGCTCGCGTTGAGAAAATCAAAGCAAGTGGGCGCTTTATTCCGGCTTTCTTCGATCTAACTATAGCCATTGAAAATTCAAGACTTGATCAGACCTACAACACCCCAGCACTTGCAACAATCATCTTGTTGGCAGATCAGATTGACTGGATGAATTCAAATGGTGGCCTTAAGTTTGCAGCCGGTCGTTCTGGCCAATCTTCTGATCATCTCTATTCATGGGCCGAGAAAAATGATTACACAACACCGTTTGTTACAGATCCAGCAATGCGATCAAAGGTTGTAGGAACAATTAACTTTGATGATGCAATCGATGCGCTAGAAATCGCAAAGATTCTGCGAGCAAATGGCATTGTAGATACAGATCCTTATCGCAAACTTGGCAAGAACCAATTGCGGGTTGGAATGTTCCCAGCAGTTGACCCAAGTGATGTTAAGAAACTTACAGACTGCATCGACTACGTCGTCACTGAATTAAAGAAGTAAGTTCTTGAGTTATAGAACTCGCAGACTCTTAACGCTTGGGGCGTTATTCATTGCAGTTTTTATCGTCGTCCTAGTTGGTAATTAATTAGATGGTTCATTTACGAAGTGCGATCACCGTGATTATTATCGGTATCGCTCTCTGGTTTGTAGCCCTGATCGCGACCTTTGCGCTAGATACCAGCAAAAATGCAAAATGGATTTGTGTATTTGGAATCAGCCTAGGTGTGATTGGACTTCGTTACACAATAAGACGGGCAAAGCGCGAAAGTAATTAGCTCTCGAATTGTCCGGCAATACCGCGTAAAACTTTAGCTAAGCGATCAGCATCTGGGCCAGATGGATGGCGACCGTGGCGTAAACCATTTCCGACCTTATCCAAAATCTTAATTGTGTCCTCAATCATTGTTGCTAGGTCATCATGATTGATTCGATTATTTGCAACGACAGATGCCGGCTCGTCAATCAAACGAACAGTCATTGCTTGTGGACCTTTCTTGCCTTCGATAACTCCAAATTCAAGTTTGGTTCCTGGCTTAACTGTTGCAACACCGGATGGAAGAGCTGAAGATGCTAAGTAAACATCTGCACCTTCTTCAGATTCAATAAATCCAAAACCCTTTTCAAGGCTGTACCACTTCACGCGACCTAGAGGCATTGGGGAACTCCTTTTTTCTGTAAATCTGGTTCTGCCGTTTGTGCAAGAGGATTAGTTTAACTTACGAATGCGAGATGCTGTTGCCCGATTTTGTGCTTGATTAGCGGTTAATCAGTGACGACTAGCGCCTCGGAATGCGCCCCACAGCCATGGTCGACTGACACAACACGGGCATCATCTGGCGCCAAAATATTTGCGCATACACCGAATGCAGATCGAAGTGATCCTGCGATTGGAATAAAGAATCCGCATGAATTACATGGCTTTGGTGCCTGCTGTGAAATTGCATTGTTTGGACCAGAACTTCCGGCATACCAACGTTGTGCTGCGAGATCGCGGCCGGTAATTGAAAGCACGCGAGCCCGGCCGAACCCGAATTCAAATAATTGTGCAAGATCTAAATCTTCATCATCTGGAAGCGAAGCAAATCCAGGAACTAATCGCGCATCATCGGCAGAAGTTGGAACGATATCTCCGGGACCAACATCGCCAGGAAGAAGGCGGTCTTTATATGCAATCCATTCTGGTGCTAGGAGTGAATCCGAACCAGGAAGAAGAACTACATCGCAAATTGTCGGAGAACTTAATTCGTCAACCTTTGCAACTGTTACCGCCCAACGCCAACCAACATAACCTTTAAGAGATGCCTCGAATAAATAAGTTGCAATTCGAACTTCACTTGAGCCTTCGATTTCATCATAAGAAATTGAGACTAATTCACCAACTTGATCTTGCGCTGGCGCATCTTCAAGTGCAGCAGCCCTTGCTATTTCAAGGGCGCTGAACTTGTCTTCAATCTTTGCTGAACTCATCCGCGTATCTTATTACGGATTTAGAAGTCCATATCCCCGCCGCCTTGTGGCATCGCAGGCGCTTTTGGCTCTGGCTTATCCGCAATAACAGCTTCGGTAGTAAGGAATAGCGCAGCGATTGATGCCGCATTCTGCAGCGCAGAACGTGTCACCTTAACTGGATCAATAATTCCGGCCTTAATCATGTCGACGTATTCACCTGTTGCAGCATTTAATCCAGTACCAACTGGCTTGTTACGAACAGCTTCAACAATTACGCCACCTTCAAGTCCTGCGTTAACCGCAATCTGCTTTAACGGTGCTTCGATTGCAACTTCAACAATTCGTGCACCAGTTGCTTCATCGCCGGCAAGTTTCAACTTTTCGAATGCAACCTTTGCAGCTTGTAGAAGTGCAACGCCACCACCGGCAACGATTCCTTCTTCAACTGCAGCTTTTGCGTTACGAACAGCATCTTCAATGCGGTGCTTGCGCTCTTTTAGTTCGACTTCGGTAGCTGCGCCAGCCTTGATAACTGCAACGCCACCAGCGAGTTTCGCTAAGCGCTCTTGCAGCTTCTCGCGATCGTAATCTGAATCTGACTTTTCGATTTCGGCACGAATCTGATTTACACGGCCCTTAATTTGCTCCGCATCGCCAGCGCCTTCAACAATTGTTGTCTCTTCCTTTGCCACGACTACCTTGCGAGCGCGACCCAGCAGATCCATTGTTGTTGCATCTAGCTTTAAACCAACTTCTTCAGAGATTACGGTTGCGCCAGTAAGGATTGCAATATCCTGCAGCATTGCCTTACGACGATCGCCGAATCCTGGCGCCTTAACTGCGACAGATTTGAAAGTTCCGCGAATCTTATTTACAACCAGAGTCGCAAGTGCTTCGCCTTCAACATCTTCAGCAAGAATTACAAGAGTCTTACCTGATTGCATTACCTTCTCCAAGATAGGTAGCAAATCTTTAATATTTGTAATCTTTGAGTTTGCAATCAAAATATATGGATCTTCTAAAACTGCTTCCATGCGATCGGTATCAGTTGTGAAATAAGGAGAGATGTAACCCTTATCAAAACGCATACCTTCAGTTAGCTCGAGTTCTAGACCAAATGTGTTTGATTCTTCAACAGTGATAACGCCCTCTTTGCCGACCTTATCCATTGCTTCAGCAATCATTTCGCCGATAGTTGAATCTGCAGCAGAAATAGATGCAGTAGCTGCAATCTGTTCTTTGGTCTTCACTGGATTGGACATTGTTAGAAGTTCAGCTGAAATCGCATCTACAGCTTTTTCAATTCCACGCTTTAGCGCCATTGGATTTGATCCAGCAGCAACGTTACGCAGACCTTCGCGAACTAGTGCTTGTGCCAAAACAGTTGCTGTAGTTGTTCCATCGCCTGCGACATCATCTGTCTTCTTGGCAACTTCCTTAACTAATTCTGCGCCAATCTTCTCCCAAGGATCATCTAATTCAATCTCTTTGGCGATTGAAACACCATCGTTTGTAATTGTTGGTGCTCCCCATTTCTTCTCGAGAACAACATTTCGTCCACGAGGTCCAAGGGTGACCTTCACAGCATCTGCGAGTGCGTTCATTCCGCGCTCGAGACCGCGACGGGCCTCTTCATTAAAAGCGATCATCTTTGCCATATTTTATTTTCTCTCTCTAACCTTTAACGATTATCACTCTAACCTTCCGAGTGCTAATGCCAAATCTAGAGCAGGGGCGAAGGGTGGGGCAAATCGAAACTAGAGTGAGCGGGCGTTTGTGCGGGCTTCGCGCAGACGGCGAAGTCGCTTCACCAGCATCGGCGCTGCCAACAAGGCATCGTCACGATCGATCAGATTGTTTAGTAGTTGGTAATAAGCCGGAGGCGTCATATCAAAGAGCTCTTTGATTGCGCTCTCCTTGGCACCAGCAAACTTCCACCATTGACCTTCGAAATCCAAGATCTTTACTTCTAGTTCGGTGAGAGATATGGCCTGATTTTGCGCGCTCATCTCTAGATTTTCCATGGTTAAATCATAGGAGATAGGGGCGACATTTTCTGGGATTTCGCTTAATTAGCTAGCTCTTTAATTGTGAGTCCGCATAATCTTTTCGATTCGCGCTTCGGACTAAATTTGCCAACATTCTGGGAAAAATCAATACGTGAAATGGTGAAACTGCAAACCAATAAAGTTGGCCGCCCAGACCTCTTGGTGAAAATGTTGCATCTTGCGAAATCTTCCGCACCTTCTTGCCATCTACTTCAACATCTTCAATTTTAAACTCGAGCCAAGCTTTTCCAGGAAGAATCATTTCGGCATAAAGCTTAAGCGAAACGCCAGACTCTAAATTTTCCACTCGCCAAAAATCTAAGCTATCCCCGATACGTAAAGTATCTGGACTGCGACGACCGCGACGAAGTCCTACTCCACCAAATAAACGATCTACTAAACCGCGCGCCCACCAGAGAAAATCTGCGCCATACCAACCATTCTCGCCACCAATTTGCTCAACACTCTTCCAAAGATTTGCTCTGCTTGTTTCAACAATTTTTTCTCGGTGATCCCGATAAATAGTTTCACCAGCCCATGTGGGATCGCTCTGTGCTTTCTGCCATGGTGCGGTCGGCTGGGTTGCATCTGACCAACGTGATTCAACTTGGTTTTCAGTGGTTCTCGAGAGCGCTAATTCGATAGCTTGATTTACCTGCAACAAACCTTCTGGTGGTGGCGGAATTAATCCTGAGATGCTTTTATTTGGATCTGCGACAACTTCACTTATTAAAGAGTGAACAAGTGGCCGAGCCAGCGCGGTTGGAACCGGAGTTACTAGACCAATCCATAAACTTGATAGCGCTGGTGAGAGAACTGGAACTTTAATTATCCAGCGACGACGAAGGCCTGAAATTTTTGCAAACATTTGCATCATGTCGGCATACGAAAGAACTGCTGGTCCACCGATATCAAAGATGCCACCTATTGGTGTTTTCAGCGCAGCTGCACTCGACAAATACCAGAGCACATCTCGAATTGCGATTGGTTGAGTGCGATTTGAAACCCACTTTGGCGTTGTCATAACCGGTAAGCGGTGAGTTAAATGTCGGAGCATTTCAAATGAAGCTGAACCTGAACCGATAATAATTCCGGCACGCATTTCAATTACTGGCACTTTTCCACTCGCTAATTCGCGACCAGTATTTGCGCGAGACTCTAAGTGCTGGCTTATCTGCTTATCATTTGCGATTCCACCCAGATAAATTATTTGGCTGACTCCGGCCTCTTCTGCTGCTGTTGCAAAATTGCGAGCCATTGCAGCTTCAATTTCATCGAAATTAGATCCAAGATTAATCGAGTGCAGTAAATAAAATGCGGTGTGAACTCCCGCTAGTGCAGATTTAACGGATTCGAAATCATTGGCATTTCCTTGAGCAATCTCAACTTGGTTGATCCAACTTTGACCAGAAATTTTGTTTTTGTCGCGGACCATCACGCGTACTGCAAAATCTTGACTAAGTAACTGTCGGACTAAGCGGCCACCAACATAGCCAGAGGCACCTGTAACCAGGATTTTGCGCCCAGGCTTTCCGGTATTTGAATTTTTGGCCGACGCGCTCATGGGTTAAACAGTAGACTGCATTCCTAGTTCAGGAAACTTGAAATTTAATTAAATGGAATTGGCAGAGGATAAGAATGATGAAGCGCCGTAAGCCCAGGGTCGTAATTCTTGGTGGGGGTTTCGGTGGCCTAGCTACTGCTAAGGCGCTCGGTGATAACGCAGACATAACTGTTGTAGATCGCCACAATTACCAAACATTCCTGCCGTTGCTTTACCAGGTTTCAACTGCCGGCCTTGCAGCAGACCATGTCGCATATCCAATCCGAGGTGCGCTCCGTTCTATGAATGGAAAATTTAGAATGGGTAGCCCAATTTCGGTTGACCATAAGAACAAGACCGTTAAATTAGATAGCAGTGAAGTTTTACCTTTTGATCATTTAGTTATTGCAGTTGGTTCTGTGACTGCAGATTTTGGAACTCCGGGTGTCAGCGAATATGCACTTGGAATGAAATCTGTTCACGAGGCGCTAACAATTCGCGCTGAAGTTATGCGCCGCTTTGAAGATTTGTGCAGATTCGAAGATGACACAAAACTTTCAATTGTTGTTGTTGGTGGCGGACCTACTGGTGTTGAAATGGCTGGCGCTCTTGCAGAACTTGTTCGTGGACCATTGATGAATGACCAGAAGCATGCCGCGCTACATATCGAAGTTTCACTAATTGAAGCAGGGCCAAGACTGCTTCCAAGTTTCTCTCCGAAGTTATCTGAAAAAACAAAAAGCGCATTAGAAAAGTTAGGCGTAAAGGTTTTAGTAAATCATGCAGTTGAATCGGTAATGCGCGAGGAAATTAATCTGAAGTCTGGCGAGAAGATCCCGGCAGAAATTACTATTTGGGCAGCCGGGGTAAAGGGCGAGCCAGTTATTTCAAAATTATCACTGCCATTAGATGGAAATAGATTAAGTGTTTATCCAACTTTAGCTGTCACAAATTATCCAAACATTTGGGGCGTTGGTGATATCTGCGGGTCAAAGGCTAACGATGGCCGTTTTCTACCAATGGTGGCGCCTGTTGCAATGCAGCAAGGAAAGTTTGTAGCAGAACAAATTTTGCGTCGTGAAAAGGGAATCGAGCTAAAGGATTTCAAATATAGAGATAAGGGATCGATGGCAACAATTGGCCGACACAAGGCCGTTGTTGAAGTTAAAAACATTCGATTCTCGGGTTATCCAGCATGGGCAACTTGGTTGTTCTTGCATCTCTTCTACCTAATGGGTGGCCGCAACCGAATTGGGACAATTGTTGATTGGTGCTGGAATTACTTCACTTTTGATCGCGGCAATCGCCATATTATGGATTCGGTATAAACATGTTGAATTTAAAGCGCGGATATATTGATTTACGTGGACATCAAGTCTGGTCGGCACAAGGAAAAACTTTTGGAAAGAAGTCTGATCCAGTATTGCTAATGCATGGTGGGCTAAGTTCAACTGAAAGTTGGGACTACACTGTTATTCCTGCGGTTCAAAGAACTCACTCGGTTTTTGCATATGACAGAAGTGCTCATGGTCGCACTGCAAGTCGTGAAGGTTTTTATCACTTTGATTTTCAAACTGATGAAGCAATCGCATACATCGAAGATGTGATCAAAGAACCTGCTCACCTAATTGGGTGGAGCGATGGCGGAATCATCTCTTTGATGGTTGCCCTTAAGCGCCCTGATCTTGTTAAATCAATCGTCGCAATCGGGACCAACTTTCACTACGACAGCGGACTTACATTGGTTGAAAGTGATCCAGAAATTGTTATCACCGAGGACGATGCTGCAAAGTTTGCACTACGTTCACCTGATCCAGCACATATGCAGGAAGTAATTATTCGAAAAGCATATGAGGTCTGGAATTCTGAACCCACAATGACAGTTCCACAACTTTCTAAAATTAACTGCCCGGTTCTGGTTCTAACTGGCGATGACGAGCCTTTCTCTAATCAGCACACCGTTGAACTCTATGAAGCAATCCCAAATGCTCGGCTAGCAATTGTTCCGGGAAGTTCGCATTTTGTCGTGAAAGAGAAGCCCAAATTTGTTCAGCAATTGATCAAAGATTTCTACCGCAATCTTGATTATCCAATTACTACTTGGCCAAGGCTACGTAAAGAGCAGACCGAAAAGTTAAACAACTCTTAACTCACCAATTGCGCCTATAGGCACGACTGGGCTGTGTGGAAATTCCATCGCCACTTTTTTATAAGGGTGCCCCTGAATCGGACGCTCATCTATCCCGCCCTTGTTCGGCCACATCGACATTGCGCGTTCAGCTTGTGCGGTAATTGTTAGCGAAGGATTGACGCCTAGGTTTGCCGTAACACTTGCGCCATCCACAACATGAAGCGTCGGGTAATTCCAAACGCGGTGATACGGATCAATTACTCCGGATTCCTCAGAATCTCCAATCACACAGCCACCTGCAAAGTGAGCAGTAAACGGAGCTCCAATTAAATCTCCGATATGTCCGCCGGCTATTCCCCTATTTTTTTCGGCAATCTTTCGGACAACTTCATTTGCTGCAGGAATGTATGTCGCATTTGGTATCGCACTGTCATTCTTTGAAGTTAAGCGCTTCCCGAACAATGAACGTTTCATCGTCACTGAAAGGGCAGAATCAACATTCTGCATTACAAGTGCAATAACAGTTCGCTCACTCCATTTACGAACATTTAAAACCCGAGCCAGCATTGAAGGATGGCGAATCACCGTGCGAAGCCATTGTCTACGTCGATCTTTAGCATTTTCGCCATCAGTCATGATTGTTTGCAACAGCCCCATTGCATTGCTTCCAACACCGTATCGAACTGGTTCGACATGGGTATGTTCGTCTGGAAAAAATGAAGAAGTTATTGCAGAACCCTTGCTGTAATCAACGCTGGTGTTCTGCATAAGTGCGCCGGTGAGAGCCTCGCTGTTAGTCCGCGATAATTTGCCAAGAGCGCCTGAAAGTTTTGGCAACAAACCATCGCTCTTCATGCGATGCAATAATTTTTGGGTGTTGTAAGTCCCAGCCGCAACAATGACTTGATTAGCAGTAAATATCCGCTTCCGGCCAAACCAAGATGAACTCTTTCGGGCGTATATCTTCCAGCTACCGTTGGGAAGCTGCTCAATTTTTGTAACCGTATGTTCAGCAAATACTTTAGCGCCAGCATCCTCAGCCAAACCCAAGTAATTCTTAGGCAAGGTATTTTTTGCATTAAACCTACATCCGGTCATACAAGCGCCACATTGCATGCAACCGCTTCTTGCTGGACCTTTTCCGCCGAAGAATGGATCAGCACTTAATTTGCCTGGGCCATCTCCGAAATAAACTCCGAGTGGTGCCATGCGAAAAGAATGTCCAACGCCCATTTCAATTGCAGCTTCCTTCATTGCAGCATCTGATGGTGAAAAGTATGGATTGTCTGTTACGCCAAGCATTCGAGATGCCTGGTCATACCAAGGAAGTAATTCAGATTTCCAATCGGTTATATGTTTCCACTGTTTATCGTTGAAGTAAGTATCAGGTGGAATATATAAAGTGTTTGCATAAACTAAAGAACCGCCACCGACGCCCGCACCGGCTAAAACTAAAACATCAGGTAGCGCATGAATTCTCTGGATTCCCCTAAGTCCTAACCTTGGTGCATAAAGGAATTTACTTAATCGCCAAGAAGTTTTAGGGAAATCTTTATCACGAAATCTTCGGCCGGCTTCTATGACCGCAACTCGATAGGTTTTCTCAGTTAAACGCAGCGCGCTTACTGATCCGCCAAATCCAGATCCAATAATTACGACATCGAAATCGCGTTCCATGGCTTATTCATACCAAAGTATTTGTTGCTTATGTGTTTCTTAGTTATGGAGCCCCCCGTCAGGATTGAACTGACGACCTACGCATTACAAGTGCGTTGCTCTACCACTGAGCTAGGGAGGCGTACTGCAGGGGCAATTATGGCACGAGCCCAATACTCAAAATGACCACCCTTCAGTTCACCCAATTTGACCTTCCACTGAAAGCAGGTTGGGTCTAGAGTCGAACTCCCCTAGATACGCAGTTGATGGCGAGGTTCGATAAATGCAAAACCCATTTGGTCGCAATCTCGCCATTGACATAGGAACTGCGAACACAGTTATCTATGAATCAAATAATGGGATTGTTCTAAATGAACCTAGCATCGTCTGCATCAATACCGATTCCGGCGAAATTCTCTCAGTCGGCCACGAAGCCAGAAGCATGGTTGGCCGAACACCTGCGCACATAGTTTCAATCAAGCCGCTTAAAGATGGTGTCGTTGCAGATTTTGAAACTGCACAGAAGATGTTACGAATGTTTTTAACAAAGGTCGGCGTTAAAAAACTCTTCACAAAACCAATCATTGTTGTAGCAGTTCCACCAGTTGTTACATCGGTTGAACATCGAGCAATTAAAGATGCGGCATATGCAGCTGGGGCAAAAAAAGTTTACATAATGGAAGAACCGATGGCGGCTGCTATTGGTGCTGGATTGCCGATTCAGGAACCAATTGGTTCGATGATTGTTGATATCGGTGGCGGAACAACAGATGTTGCTGTAATTTCACTTGGCGGAATCGTGACGTCGAGATCAGTCCGCGTCGGTGGCGATGCGTTTGATGCTGCAATCGTTAATTATATTAAGAGTGCCTATAACTTGATGATTGGTGAGCGAACTGCTGAAGAAGTGAAGATGGCCATTGGATCAGCCTCAAAACTCAGCGGTGAAAGTGAAGCGCGAATTCGTGGTCGAGATTTAGTTTCAGGTTTGCCAAAAGATCTTATGGTTTCACCAGCAGAGATACGTGGTGCAATTGAAGATCAACTACTAAAAATAATTGCTGCAATCAAAGCAACGCTTGATGAAACTCCACCAGACCTTGTCGCTGATTTATCTCGCACTGGAATTGTGCTTGCTGGTGGAGGCGCATTAGTCAAAGGTTTGTGCGAACGCTTGAATAAAGAAACTGGAATGCCGGTAAGAGTTGCTGAAGATCCACTTTATTCTGTTGTTCATGGTGCCGGTAAATGTGTTGAAAACATCGGCCTATTGCAACATATCTTGGCACCAGAAAAGCGTTAAATAAGACTACTTCCAGCTAATTGGTGTTTCATATTTAGCACTCCGACCATCACCGGAAGAACGTCCACGGATTCGGCGCCAGATCCAAGGAATTACAAAGGTAATAATCCAAATCAGATTCTCGCTATTTTTTCTAAGCCAGGATTTCTTGTTCGCTGGGGGAAGTGGAATTTTCCAATTCGGATCAAAATCTTTTCCAAGCCTCTCTAGAACTGCTTGAGACAGCCGCCAATGTCCGTCAGAATTTAAGTGCAATCTATCCTTTGCAAGAAAACGTAGATCTGCCATCCATTTGGCATCATCTGATTCAATAATTGTTGCGCCATATTTATTGGCAACTTCTCTAACATTTACATTAAAGGCGCTAAACCTTTCATGCCAAAGCTGGGCAGTTTTCCCATTTCCCTCAACGCGGTCAATAACTGTAAAAACAATTATGGTGCCACCAGTTTTGGCTAAATCACTTATACCTTTTTCATACTTAGCAAATGCGGCATCGGCTTGATAATTTGGACGCAACACATCATTGGCGCCAGCATGAAATGAGACCAAAGTTTCTGGGCCTGTTATGTAGGTAACCGCGGCAGGAATCTGATCATCAATAACTTGGTTAAGCAATTTTCCGCGAATAGCTAAATTAATATAAGTAAAATTTGGATTGGCTTTAGCAAGCGTATCTGCGGTTCGATCTGCCCAGCCCCGGTAATTTCCATCAACTATTTCATCACACATGCCCTCGGTCATTGAATCTCCAAGTGCGATAAATCTTGTGAAAGCTGTCATGGTTACTTTGCCCGCTTCTCGGCAATCCAATACATAACAATCGCAGTAGCAACACTGGCATTTAGGGATTCAACGTCAGATTGCATTGGAATTGAAAGAATCAAATCGCACTTCTCTTTTACTAATCGAGACAAACCTTTACCTTCACTGCCAACAATTAAGTAAACCGATTCAGTTGCTAGTGAAAATCCAGGAAGTGATTCTTGACCTTCGGCATCAAGACCAACAACGAAGAAACCAGCCTTTTTCGCATCTTCTATTGATCTGACCATATTTGTTACCTGCGAAATCGGAAGTCTTGCTGCGGCGCCAGCTGATGATTTCCAAGCTGATCCAGTCATTGCAGCATTGCGTCGCTCTGGAATTATTACTCCATGTGCACCGAATGCGGCAGCGCTTCGAACAATTGCACCAAGGTTATGTGGGTCGGTGACACCATCTAAACCAATTAGCAGACCAGGCTTTGTTGCACTTAATAAAACTGCTTCAAAATCTTTATATTGAAATGGTTTAATAATTAGCGCGATACCTTGATGATTTGTTGTTCCAGTTACACCATCTAGTTGGCCACGTGGAACTTCTTTAATTCCTAAATCCTGATTCTTAGCCAGCCTAAGTGCTTCAGTCATGCGCTCGTCGATTTCAGCACGCTCGGCTATTAATAATTCCTTCGCAGGAATCTTTGCGCGAAGCGCTTCGACAACACTGTTGCGACCAGCGACTGCATCGCTGTTTGCTCGGGTTTCTAGACGGGACTCTGGCTTTCGGTTTGTGGGTCGGCGAGATGGTGCAACTGCAGCTTCACGACGTTTTTTTCCGGGGCGCATTTTAGTTTCGTTTCTCTCTTAGTTAACGGTCCAGCGCGAGCCGGTTGGGGTATCTTCGATGATAATTCCAAGTGCGGTGAGCGAATCTCTAATTGCATCACTTGCTGCAAAATCTTTACGTGCCCGAGCCGCATTTCGTTGCTCAAGAGCCAGTGAAATCAGACCATCTAATACTTCACTCTTTGCGCTGCTTGAATTAGCAAAAATTGGATCAAATGGGTCGCAACCCAAGATTCCTAATGCGCCACGAACTTCGCTTGCACTCTTTGAAAGTGCGGCTAAATTATTTTCGGTGATTGCAGTATTGCCAATCCGCACAAGTTCAGAGATGTCGGCAAGTGCTTGTGGCACGGCTAAATCATTATTCATTGCTGTCGCAAATTGGGCAGAAATACTTGGCTCGATCTCAGCCTTCAAAATCTCTTTAGCTCGCTGCAAAAAGCCTTCAATCCTGCGGAAATTTACCGATGATTCTTCAAGTGCTTCAAATGAAAATTCCAACATTGAACGGTAATGAGCGCTTCCTAAATACCAACGTAATTCAATGCCGCGAACCTTCTTTAAAATTTCCATGACCTGAAGTGAGTTTCCAAGTGACTTACTCATCTTCTCGCCAGAAGTTGTAACCCAAGCGTTGTGCATCCAGATTTTTGCAAAGGCCCAACCTGCAGATTCAGATTGTGCTATTTCGTTCTCATGATGCGGGAAAATTAAATCTAAGCCACCGCCGTGAATATCAAAAGCTTCACCTAAGTAGGCATGTGCCATTGCTGAACATTCCAAGTGCCAACCTGGTCGGCCATCGCCCCAAGGTGTTGGCCAAGATGGATCTCCTGGTTTTGCGGCTTTCCAAAGTGCAAAGTCGCGTGGATCTTTTTTGTAAGTTAAATCAGCATCATCAGCCGATTGCAGATCATCGAGCTTTTGATTTGAAAGAGTTAGATAAGACTTTAACTTTCGAACCTCAAGATAAACATCGCCATTGCCCGGCGCATAGGCGCTGCCGTTGGCAATCAATTTCTCCATAAGTTGAATCATCTGCGTTATGTGCCCAGTTGCTCTTGGTTCATAACTTGGTGGCATAACATTTAGTGCGGCATAAGCATCGGTAAAAGCTCTTTCATACTTCATCGCAACAGCCCACCAAGGAATTTCTTCGTGAACCGCTTTATGCAAAATCTTGTCATCGATATCAGTAACGTTTCGGACAAAAGTTACGTCATAACCAATCGCAGTTAACCAACGACGCAAAATATCGAAGTTAACGCCAGATCTAATATGCCCAATATGTGGAGGTGCTTGAACAGTTGCACCACAGAGATAAATGCCAACTTTTCCAGGATTTAGCGGGACAAATTTCGAGACCGTGCGATCAGAGGTGTTATATAAATTGAGATCGCTATTTATCTTGGACATCGTCGAATTCTAGCTTCCACTACGAACTATTAAAGCTGTGGCAATCGCGCCGATTCCTTTACCTTCACCGGTTAAGCCAAGGCCATCCGTTGTTGTCGCAGAAACTGATACTTGAGAACCACCAAGCGCCTTCGAAATCTTTGCAATCGCATCAATACGACGCGGACCAATCTTTGGCCGATTTCCAACAATCTGAACTGCAACATTCTGGATTTCAAACCCAGCTGCAGAAACTAAGTTAAGTGCTTCACCTAATAATTTTTCACCAGATGCTCCGGCATATTCTGGTTTTGAAGTTCCAAAGTTAGATCCCAGATCACCAATATTTGCAGCAGCGAATAGCGCATCACAAATTGCATGTGCTGCAACATCGCCATCTGAATGTCCGTCAACACCGATTTCATTTTCCCAGAGCAGACCAGCCAACCAGAGCTGACGGTTTTTATCTTCAGAGAAAGCATGTGCATCTACGCCAACACCCGTGCGAATATCACTATCACTAGCTGGAATTAAATACTTCAGAGCAGTTGCAAGATCTTCTGGGTTTGTAATTTTTAGTGCGCGATTTTCGCCTTCAATTAATTTCACTTTGCCCCGCATCGCTTCAACTAAAGCGCCGTCATCGGTGGCTTCAATATTCTGCATATGCGCTTTGACAAGCGTTTCACGAGCAAAACCTTGTGGAGTCTGCACGGCACGAAGGCGTTCACGATTTGGGGTTGAGACAACATAGTTAGCAGCATCAACTTCCTTGATTGTGTCAGTGACTGCAAGCGCAGGTATAACTGCAACATCGCCAGCTGCGAGCGCATCAATAATTCTCTTCCCAAGTTCGCTAGATGCAAGTGGTCTTGCTGCATCATGGACCAGAACGTATTCGATATCTTGCGCAATACTTTCTAAAGCGATTTTTACACTCTTAGTTCGAGTCGATCCGCCAGTAACAACAGTTACGGCATCGCCCAAAATTTCTCGAAACTTATCTTCATATCCTGCCGGGGCTGCAACAATAATTTGTGTTACTACTGACCCAAGATTTAAAACTGCATGTTCAATGAGAGTTCGCCCATTTAATTGGACAAGTGCTTTTGGAATTGGTGCGCCAAATCTTTCACCACTGCCAGCAGCAGGGATCAGTAAAGCGACTTTAGGAAGCAAGGACCTCATCTAGCATCACGCCGGCCTTCTCTTCATCTGTGCGCTCGGCAAGTGCGAGTTCAGATACCAAAATTTGCTTTGCCTTAGAGAGCATTCGCTTCTCGCCAGCAGATAGGCCACGGTCTAAATCGCGGCGGTATAGATCGCGAACAACTTCTGCAACCTTGATCACATCGCCAGATGCCAGCTTCTCGACATTTGCCTTATAGCGACGGGACCAGTTTGTTGGCTCTTCGGTATATGGCTGACGCAGAACATTGAAAACTCGATCAAGACCAGCTGAGTCGACCACATCGCGAACGCCAACTAAATCAACGTTTTCTGCTGGGACTCGAACTGTTAGGTCGCCTTGGGCAACCTTTAAAACCAAATAGATTTTCTCTTCGCCTTTAATGGTCCGGGTCTCAATTGCTTCAATGAGAGCCGCTCCGTGATGGGGATATACAACGGTTTCGCCGACCTTAAAAGTCATTAATTTGGCCTTTCGATAGAGGCCAAGGATACCATTCGCTCATGCGTAAGAAAAACCTGAAATCAGCCATATCCGCCCTCTTTGGGGCCCTTTTAATACTTGCTTTAACGGGTTGTGCCGCTGGCCCAGATGCCATGACTCGTAATTTGAGGCAAGTGACTGATGGCGTAGAAGGGATGTCGGGTTCAATTAAGGCGCTAAATGTTCTTCTCGTAAATCAAGAAGATGGATCAGCTGTATTGGTCGGAACATTTGTAAATTCTGGAGAAGAGCCAGATGCAATTACTTCAATTACTGCAAATGGAGTTCTTGGTGAAATTTCAGTTTCAACTTTAGATGAGCTATCTGGTCCAGCAATTTTTGAAGGCGATTCAAAAAATTCTTCAGCCAGATTCCCTGGATTAAATGCCCGAACTAGTGATCATGTCGAATTAGAAGTTTCTTTTGCTAACTCTGGACCGATGAAACTATCTGCCTTGGTTCGAGCGAAGGCTGATGAGTTTGTAAATGTTGGTAATCCAGAAATCGTGGAAAACTAGTTTTCGAACTTATATCCAAGACCACGCACTGTCTGAATAAATACCGGATTCGCCGGATCTACTTCAATTTTCGCGCGCAATCTTTTTATGTGAACATCTAAAGTCTTGGTGTCGCCAAAGTAATCGCTTCCCCAAACTCGATCGATTAATTGCGTTCTTGTTAAGACCCGGCCAGAGTTTCGCATCAAGAATTCAAGAAGTTCGAACTCCTTAAGTGGAAGTGCAACCACTTTTCCATCAAGGCTCATCTGGTGGCGATCAACATCTAAGCGAACTGGACCAATAGCAATAATTCCATTTTCAATTTCAACATCTGGATTTTGAGATCTACGCATTACTGCATTTATTCGCGCAATCAGTTCGCGTGAAGAATAAGGTTTGGTTACGTAGTCATCTGCGCCCAGTTCAAGGCCAACGACTTTATCAATCTCGGTATCTTTTGCAGTCAACATAATTATTGGGACCTGTGACTTGCTGCGAATTTGTCGGCAAACTTCAGTTCCGGAAAGACCCGGAAGCATTAAATCTAAAAGAATTAAATCAGCGCCATTGCGCTCGAAATCATCAATGCCAGCTTGGCCAGATTCGGCTACGTCCACCTCGAAACCCTCTTTGCGAAGAAGGAATGAAATTGCTTCAGAAAATGAAGATTCATCTTCTACAACCAAAATTCGGGCCATTTATCTACCTTTCGCTTCCGCTACCAGTTGGCAAACGCAATGAGAATGTACTTCCGACACCTGGTGAACTCCAAACCGCAATATCGCCACCATGATTGAGCGCGACATGTTTAACGATTGCAAGGCCAAGACCGGTGCCGCCTGTTTCACGAGATCTCGCCTGGTCAACTCGATAAAACCTTTCAAAAATTCTTTCAATGTCTGATTCAGATATTCCAATACCTTGATCAATAACTGAAACGTTGACAATTCCATCTTCAATTTCTTGATTAATCGAAACCTTAGTTCCATCTTCGCTGTAATTAATTGCATTTTCAATTAAGTTGTGGACAGCCATAACTAATTGATTTCGATCACCAGTAACTGTTGCTTGACTCTTTGGCCCGAGCAACAATTCAATTTTGCGATCATCCGCATTTACCTGCGCTTGTGAAACTGCTTGCTCAACAACGTCATCGATATTGATTAATGAGGCATCCAAAAGCGGATCGGAATATTGCAACCTAGACAGATTGATTATTTCCTGCACTAAATCCGATAACCGTTTAGATTCTTTCTGCATCCTTGCAGCAAAATTTGTCACGGCTGCTGGATCGTCATTTGCTTGCATTACGGCTTCGGCCAATAACGAGAGAGCACCGATTGGAGTTTTTAATTCGTGTGAAATATTTGCAACGAAATCTCGGCGAACGGCATCAACTCGCTCAGCCTCGCTCTCATCGCTCAACATCATTAGCAAAAGACCGTCGTCGCCCAATTTTGAAATCTTCACCGATAACTGACGAGTTCCTTCGCCAATGGGACCTCTTGGAATTTCAATAACACCGCTTTGCGAAATACCATTTCTGCGCACGGCACGAATCAATGCAAGAAGATTTGTTGCCGAAATTTTTTCATCTCGGATCACACCTAAACTAATTGCTGATGGCGAGAAATAAATAGGTCGTTCACCTGGTGCCAGAATTACGCTAGCCATCTCAATTGAATTTAAAAGTGCCGCGACTTCATTAGAAATTGGTTCGGAAAGCTTAAAAATTTCAGAGCTTTTAGCGACTTTCGAATTTCCAAGCCAGCCCATAGCCCAATCGTATTCGCCTACATTCCTGGACCCAACCTTGATTTTTGCGCTCCCGCCTGAATTTACCCATTGTTCACTCGCCTGAAAGGCTGGGTTCATACCCTTATCGTTATGAATCCAGTTGTTCCACTAAACTACGGGGATGCGCGACGCCTTTCATGATGAATTAGATGCCATTGGTCTATCACTTATAAAGATGGCCGAATTGGTTCAAGGTGCGATGGACGACGCTACTAAGGCACTTCTTACTCCCAATCTTGAACTTGCAGAGCAAGTTATTGATGCGGATGACGCAATTGATTTCATGCAACACGATTTAGATGCCAGAACAATTGATCTGATGGCCCGTCAACAACCGGTTGCTTCTGACTTAAGAACTTTGGTTACATCACTTCGCATGAGCGCCGATCTAGAGCGAATGGGCGACATGGCTCATCACATTGCGAAGCAAGCAAGAATTCGTTATCCAAAGCGCAGTGTTCCGGATGAGTTAGTAAAGACCATTGAAGAAATGGGAGTCGTCGCAAATAAAATTATTGGAAAATTAGCCAACGTTATGGAATCCCGCGATTTAGAACGCGCCGTAGAAATTGCAACTGATGATGACGAAATGGATAAGTTACATAGAGATTTAATTGCAGTTATCTTGGATGAAAATTGGAAGCACGGCGCAGAAGTTGCAATTGATATGACACTTCTTGGCCGCTACTACGAACGTTGCTGCGACCACGCGGTATCGATTTCCCGTCGTGTCTATTTCTTAGTTACTGGCGAATACCGAAGCGAAAAAGCTTAAGTCTTACTTCTTACCCTGATTCGCAACTGCTTCAATCGCAGCCTTGGCTGCATCTGGATCTAAATACTCGCCACCTTTTTTAACTGGCTCGAATTGATCATTGAATTCGTAAAGAAGTGGAATACCGGTCGGAATATTTACACCAGCGATATCAGTATCAGAAATACCATCAATATGTTTTACCAAAGCGCGAATTGAATTTCCATGCGCAGTTACCAAAACGGTTTTACCTGAATTCAAATCAGTTTTTAGCTCGCCGTTGAAATAAGGAATCATGCGTTCAACAACATCTTTAAGACATTCAGTCTTTGGCAAACTTGCACCTAAGTCGGCATAGCGGGCATCGCTAAATTGCGAATACTTATCATTATCTTCAATTGGTGGTGGCGGAACATCGAATGAGCGACGCCATAATTGAAATTGCTCTTCGCCATATTGCGCCAGAGTCTCTTTCTTATCCTTGCCCTGAAGTGCGCCGTAATGACGTTCATTTAAACGCCAGCTGCGATTTACCGGAATCCAATGGCGATCGGCTTCATCCAGTGCAAGCTGCGAAGTATGTATCGCTCGACGAAGTAACGAAGTATGAACAACATCGGGCAACAAACCGCGCTCTTTAAGTAATTGACCACCGCGCTTGGCTTCACCAATTCCTTTATCGGATAGGCGAACATCAACCCAACCGGTAAATAAATTAAGGGCATTCCATTCGCTCTCGCCGTGTCGCAGCAAAATCAATTTCTTTGTCATGGCTTAATCCTATTTCGCCTTAGATAAAATGTTCAAATGCTTTTAAATTTGAAAGCGATTCACCGCGTGAAACTCGCCAAGCCCATTCACGACGGATAGATGAAGCAAATCCAAGTTCTAACAATTGGTTAAAAGAGGAATCTGAATACTGCAGCACTGCTCCTAAGATGCGATCAATTTCAACATCTGTAACCGCTGGCAAAGGCAGACGACCAACTAGAAAAATATCGCCAAGTTCATTAATCGCATAAGTAACTGCATACATCGATGCATTCTTGGTCAGGAGCCATTCGTGAACTTTGTCGGCGTTCTCATCTGGCCTGCGAATTACAAAGGCATTGATGCTTAATGAATTATCACCAACGATTAAAGCGCAGTGGGTCTGCAGTTTTTTCTCACCAGGTAGCGTTACCAGAAAAGTGCTAGTTCCACTTTTTTCATAATCTAAATCATGCGAATCTAAAAAGTCTTCAATAATTACGCGTGGGTCAATCATCTTATTGTGCGACCCACAACGGGTTTGACTTAGGTTTTGATAAGACCCAGTCATAAACATCTAAAGTTTGGCGAGCAGTGTTCTCCCATCCAAATTTCTTTGCATGATCAAGTGCGCCCATTGATAAAAGAACTCGTCGCTGTGGTTCGGCTATTAAACGTGAAACAACCGAGGCCCAAGCCTTTGGATCGTGGCCATCAACCAAAATTCCAGAAATTCCATCAGACACTGCGGTGCGAAGTCCACCTACAGCACTCGCAATAACCGGTGTTCCGCATGCTTGTGCTTCTAGGGCTACTAAACCAAAACTTTCAGAATATGAAGGAACGCAGACTAAATCTGATGCGCGATACCAATCAGCGAGTTCGCTTCTAGATACTGGCTCTTTGAAATGGATTAAATCTGCAACTCCCAAGAAAGTTGCAAGCTTTGCCAAGCGATCTGGTTCGTTGATGCCAGTCCCTGATGCGCCGCCCATAATCACAAGTGCAAGCTTCGAACGCAGATGCGGTGCGCGTGCAACAAGTTCTGCAATTGCACGCACCAAAACTTCTGGACCCTTATGTGGCTGAATTCGACCAACAAACATCAACATGATTGCATCTGATGCAATATCCAAAATGTTTCGGGCGCTAGCTTTTCCGTGTCCAGGAGTGAAGCGCTGCAAGTCAACACCAGGTGTCACAACTTTTACTCGATCGGTATCTGCCCCATAGAGTGAAACCAAACTTGCAGCTTCGGCGTCGGTATTCGCAATTAAAGCTTTTGAGTTCTGCACAATTTGTTCTTCACCAAGTGCGCGAATCAGTGGTTCAGGCACATCACCTTCGGCAAGAGCGCGATTCTTTACCCTCGCCATCGTGTGCATTGTGTGAACAAGAGGCACCCCTGTGCGTTCAGAAATCATCCACCCAAGCTGTCCACTGATCCAGTAATGCGAATGAATGATGTCGTAGAAGTCATTTGGTTTACCACGTTGATGTTCCATGAATGCCGAAGTTAAAGCACCAATTTGAGAAGGCAGCTCCTCTTTGGTCAGCGCACCAATTGGCCCAGCTTCTAGGTGATGAACCGTTACACCGTTTGCAATTTGAACTGCATCAGCTAATCCACTTTTATCTGCGCGGGTAAAGATATCTACTTCAACACCGGCATTTGCCATCTTGATTGAATTTTCGATTACATAAACATTCATTCCGCCGGCATCGCCCATACCTGCTTGTTCCAGTGGCGAGGTATGAACCATCAGAGTTGCAATCCGACTTTTCATCTACAACACCGCCCGCATTCCACCAACAATATTCGCGCCACCATAAACATTCAAAGCTTCTTCGGTTGTAGTAATTCCCCACTCCAGAAGCGCAGCGTGCATGATTGCACCAAATGCCCGCCAAGATCCATCACTTATTTTGAAAACTAAGGTGCGGCCATCGCTCATTGAAGCAACCTCTACTGCTTCGGCCCCCTCCTTCATAAAGAGACCAGGGACGGATTGCATTGTCCGTGTTGTTAAACGACCTTCGCCCGCAACCATTTCAGGAAATGCCCGAGCCGCGTTCATAACTTCAACATGAACTGGATTTTTTGAAATTGTTATGTTTCGAATTGCATTAGCTAATTCCCGAGTAGTCAATGCAAAGAGTGGCGCACCGCAACCATCAAATGTTTTATTCGCAACCTTCGCACCAGCCAAGCTTTCAATCTCGGCTAAAACCGCTACTTGCAGCGGATGATCTGCGCTCAAATAAGTTTTGGTATCCCACCCATTCACAACACAAGTTGCAAGCATTCCGGCATGTTTTCCAGAACAATTCATTGCAAGTCTGGTTGCAGGTTTTTCGCCCCAGGCAATTCGCTCGGCATCGCCAAGCGGTTTATCTAAAGAACATTGCAGATCACTTTCTTGCAAGCCTGCACCTTTCAAAATTTCTAGCACTGCTTCTTGATGCATCGCAGCACCCGAATGACTTGCCTCTACTAAAGCCAACAACCTCGGTTCAAGTTTCAAACCATTACGCACCATCGCACTTGCCTGAATGCACTTCACAGATGATCTTGGGAAAATCGGCAGATCCGCATTTCCCTTTGTTTTATAAACCGAGCCATCGGCATTTAACATAATTAAATGTCCGCTATGAATCGATTCCACCAGACCATTGCGAGTAAGTTCGGCTAAAACTCCACCTTGAAATTCAGTGCTCAATTTTATTCGCCAACTTGTCTTTCTAAACTCGACCAGATGTGTGCTTGCAGAGTCTGACCTTCAGCAGCCATGTCATATGCATAAAATAATTGACCCTCAACTAATCCATAAAGTCGTTGTCCTGCTGTAACAATCTTCGCTGATGGCGCTGAGTAACCTTGATCCATTGCTAATTGAATTTTCGGTCCATCATGAACTCCGACCCAGCCTTCAGAAATTCCAGTGCTGTGCGACAAAACAACTTCTAAAGTCTTATTCTCCTTCGGGCGCCAGAATCCAACTTCAGATCCACCAGGGCGCAAGATTTCATTCTTCTCATTAATAATCCAAGAGCGTGAAAAGTAATTTAAAAATGGGCGACCGTCATGATTAAAAGTAACTTCTTGCGCAAATTGAAAGGGTTCGATTCCAGGATATTCACCAGAACCTTTTCCGCGCCAAGTCCCAATAAGCCAGGCCAGGGGATAACAATCCGGATGCACGCCTTCAGGTATTTCAAATGCCATCTGTCGATTCGCCTTTCCAAGACTTAATAGCGCCGCGGATTCCCTTTAAGAATAAGAACAACCCGATTAGCAACGTTCCCGCAATTAATAAAATGGTGGTCGCGGTTTCCATTGTCTAAGGGTAACGCCAGTGGCGAGTAGAGTCTCGCCCATGAAAAGTGCTAATCCTGTTGGGAAACTAGTCGTGAAAGTAATGGCTGGGGCCAATGATCCCGAGCGTTGTGCGCAAGCATTTACCGTTGCATCAACCGCACTTGCTAGTGGCGCCGAAGTTTCACTCTGGCTTACTGGTGAGGCCGCATGGTTTGCAGTCCCCGGAAAATGTGAAGAATTTGAATTACCGCACTCTGCAAAATTAGCTGATCTTCGCGATGCGATTCTTGCTGCCGGAAAAATAACACTTTGCACACAATGCGCAGTTCGACGTGGGATAAATGAAGGCGATCAAATTCCCGGAATTGTAATTGCTGGTGCCGCAAGTTTTATTGAAGAAATTATGCAACCTGGTGTGCAGGCGCTGGTCTACTAATTATTAATTAACTCTTGTGTTGCGCTCACTCCAGAAGCAATGAGAGCTGCTTCTAAAGGAACATTTCGCTTTAAAACTGCAAGTGCAATTGGTCCAAGTTCGTAATGTCTTGCAACAGTTCCGATAAAACCAATCTCTTTGCCCTCAAATTCAACTTTTGCTCCGTTTTCTGGCATCGCAACCATCGAACCATCTAAGTGCAACAAAGTTAAGCGCCGTGGTGGCTTGCCCAAATTAAAAACTTTCGCAACTGTTTCTTGTCCTGGATAACAACCTTTTTTCATATGCACTGCATTGTTTAAAAAACCTAATTCATTCGGAATCGATTTGTGATCTGTTTCAAAGAGGATTCGCGCCCGTCCAGCTGCGACTCGTTCGGCATCGAGTGCCCAAGTTCCGACCTGCAAATAATTCTGATTAAACGCCGATTTCATATCTTCAAGTTCATCATATGTAACAAGTGCATAAGGCCCACCAATTGCATCTGCGGTGCCGGGTGCACGAAGCACTGCATACTCTTCTGATCGATCTGTGATTTCAACTCGCAACATAAATTTCATTTTCTCAAAGTAAGAAATTAGTTCTGCAGTCTTTTCTTTCTCGGTATGTATCCAAGTCGTCGTTCCATCATCGACTAAATAAAAATGATGTGTGATGTGACCATTTGCATCAAGGATTAATGAGCTTACCCAAAGTCCTGGTGTTAACTTCTCAATATCTTGCGTAGTTATTGAATGCAACCAACTTAAGCGATCTGGTCCGCTTACCGAAACAACTCCGCGATGCGAAAGATCTGCCCAAGCAGTTCCGGCAGCAAGTGCACGCTGTTCTTGATTTGGTTCACCGAAATGCCAAACTGCCCCAGCATCTGGTCCAGCTTCAACGATTACGGCAGTCATAGTGACTACGAGTTTAGGGCTTGTTAAAGCAAGATTCGCAACGACCTGCAATTGCCAAGTGTGTAAGGTCGGTGTGGAAGCCATATCCATCGAGAAGTGATTGGGTAAATGATGCTGTTGCTTCGATCGGAACCTCGATGATTGTTCCACAGCTTTCGCAATTTAAATGCGCATGAATCTCTTCAGTCGATGCGTGATAGCGAACGCCGCCATGTCCAAGGTGTGAATGTTGAACTAAACCAACATTCTCCAAAGTTTCAAGATTTCGATAAACAGTTGAAAGATTAATTCCCGGATGCGTTAACTTAACTTTTTCAGCAACCTCTTCGGGTGTTGCATGCTCTAGTGCACGCACCGCAGCCAAAACTAATTCGCGTTGTGGCGTCAGGCGAAGTCCAGCATCGCGTAACTCGTGTTTATCAGCCATGGCTAATTCTAACTTGGATACTGTTGAAATTACTTAACTGTACGTAGGCCAAGGAGATAAATCTCGCAACCCAAGCAGAAATTGAAGGCAGCATTTAGAAAAGCTGCAAAGAGCGCAAAGCTCACAGCCACTGTAAAGAGGGCTGGGATTGAAAGAAGTGATCCAGCAAGCGCAACCACTGCAAAAATTAATCCAACGCTCTGAGCAAACTGTGGTGGGCGTGCATCTTCGGTAACAACTTCGCCCTTAAGTCTTGGCTTCACAAGCTTCTTAAATACAAATGCGTAAGGTGTCTTCGCTGGTCCGGCAAATGCACCAATCGCAAAGACTGCTAGTTGAATTGCAATCAAGGTTGCTGATTCGGTTACTAGCGCTGTTGCAAGAACCAATGTTGTGATTGCGGCCGAGAACCTTGGTCCGCGGGCATCAATGAGATTTGTTTTTGGTGTAACACTGCTTTGATTTAAAACTGCCATTTTTATTTCCTCTGCTAGGTGGTCGAATAATTTGTAAAACTAAAACTTCATGTTGCGTTTTTAGTTAATTACATTCGACACAAAGAACCAACAAGGCGGCCAAAATCAATATGGCGACGCTTTGTTAAAAAGATTGGTTCAAATTTCAGCACAGCCCAATTCTAAGTTAGCAATTACTAATTGACTACTTGCGAAGGTTTTGCACTTACCTAATAGCCTCTACAGCCGCAATCACCTGCGAGCGCTTCGGTGTTCCCATCGCACGTCCGACTTCGACGCCTGCAGCATTTAAGAAGAGCGTGGTTGGCGTGGATCGGATATCGAGCTGGCGCACTAATTCCAGATGAGATTCGGCATCGATATGGGCATATCGAACATCCGGCATCTTTGTAACCATGTCCTCTAGCAGTGCCTTAGTGGCTCGACATGGCGAGCAGAAGGCCGAAGAGAACTGCACCATAGTGACACGAGAGCCAAGTTCGACCCCGATTATCGAAGCGTCAAGCTTGGGCCCATTAACCGTCTTTTTTCTTCGAAACTCACCTCTGCTACGGGTATACCAAATGCCAAATGCGATGCCCAAGACCAGCACAACAAGGAGTGGAGTCCATGAATTCACCTGAGTATTCTTACACCTCTTATGGCAAGAATTCTCCTTCTGACAAACACACTCGGCGCAAGTGCTGAAGTGCTTCCCAGTCTTGCCCTGCTACAACACCAAGTTCGCATCCTTCCAGCCGAAGCATCAATCCTTGTTGATGTTCCCGAAGTTGATTGCATTCTTCTTGATGCACGTCGCGATCTACCAAGTGCAAAGGCGTTAAACAAATTATTAAAGTCCACCGGTGTTGATTGCCCAATAATCACAATCGCAACTGAAGGTGCGCTCTCTGCAATGAACGCTGATTGGGGATTCGACGATGTAATCCTTGATACCGCTGGTCCTGCAGAAATCGAAGCTCGTGTTCGGATCGCAGTTGGTCGCATCGAAGCCAACAACTTTGCAAATGATCCATCATCACGCGAAATTCGCACTGGCGAAGTTGTTATCGATGAAAATTCTTACACCGCAAAGATAAAAGGGCGCTCGCTGGATCTAACATTTAAAGAGTTCGAATTAATTAAATTCCTGGCTCAACATCCGGGTCGCGTCTTTACTCGTGCCCAACTTCTGCAAGAAATTTGGGGCTATGACTACTTCGGCGGAACTCGCACCGTCGATGTTCACATCCGTCGTCTGCGTTCCAAACTTGGCCCAGAACATGAAGCAATTGTTGGCACCGTCCGAAATGTTGGTTATCGCTTCACACTTCCAAGTGCTGGCAAAGAGGCAGCCGTTAACGAACGCATTTAATTAAATGCGCCATATCCTTAAATTACATCGTTCACTTCTAGATCCGGTTCCACAAACTTCAAATAACTTTGAAATCTCAACCTTTCAGCCATTAATTCATAAAGAAGAGTGGCTGGCTTTAAACAATAAAATATTTGTAAAGCACCCAGATCAAGGAAACTGGGGAATGGAAGACCTTGAAAATCGGATGGCTGAAAGCTGGTTTGATCCTGCTGGATTCTTCATTGCATTACATAATCAAAAAATGGTTGGCTTCTGCTGGATGAAAATTCATCACGATTTTGTAAATCAAGATCCAATCGGTGAAATTTATGTAATCGGCGTAGACCCAGAAAACAAAAAGACTGGGTTAGGCAAAGCCCTTGCAATCACTGGTTTGAACTATCTAAATAGCAAATCCCTAAAGCAAGCAATGCTTTATGTTGATGCCGATAACGCACCAGCACTTGCAATGTATCAAGGCCTAGGCTTTAACTAGATTTAATTCGCAGCCAATTCCGCGCACATCTTTCGAAATGCCGCAGAATGCGCATCAACATCGGCATCAGATGTCTCGGGTGACATCAGAGCCATGTTGTGGAATGGGGTAATTAAAAATCCATCGTTAAGCATGCGCAGATGGATGTATTGCTCTAATTCAAAGTCGCCAGCATCGGCCGCTTCTTTACCAGTCTTTGGCGCAGTTGCTTGAAACAAATATTCACCGCGGGCCCCAAGCCTTGAGCAATACCAAGGCAATTCAAATTCTTTAATCGACGCATCAACACCATCAGACCATTTTGTCCCCAGTGCAACCATCTTTTCAAATGCAGCTGGCGTTAATACTTTTGTCAGCGTTGCCCGCATCGCAGCAAGGCTTAAGGAATTTCCAGCCAAGGTCGAACCAATTCCACCAGTATCAATTATTTCGCGAGAAGTCTTCTCTTTAATGCGCGCAGCAACCTCGGTTGTCATTCCAAATGTTCCGGTGGGAATTCCACCAGCAATTGCTTTTCCGATTGTCAAAATATCTGGTTTTAATCCATGCAACGCCGTCATTCCACCAGCGCCAACCGAAATTGTGTGGGTCTCGTCAATAATCCAGATTGCACCATACTTCTTTGCAAGTTCACCAACTGCCTTTAAATATCCATCATCTGGCAGAACAATTCCGATATTTGTCATCGCTGGTTCCATCAAGATTGCAGCAACATCGCCCTTTGCAAGAGCGGCTTCCATTCCTGCTAAATCATTAAATTCCACAACCCGAGTTGTCTGATCTAAATCAACTGGAGCACCCAAATTGCCTTCGCGCTTTATTGTGTTGCCATCTTTATCCAAAGTCGCAAAAGTTTCATCCACGCTTCCGTGATAACACTTATCAATCACAATGATCTTCGATTTACCAGTTATCAATCGGCAGTAACGAATCGTGTGGCGATTGGCATCTGTTGCGGTCACAGTGAATTGCCAAAGCGGTAATCCAAAACGATTCGCAAGTTCTTGTGAAACAATTACGGCATCTTCAGTCGGAAGCATTGATGTGAAACCATGTTTCATCTGTTCGGTTATCGCAGCAACGGTGGCGGCCGGTGAATGGCCCGTCATCGACCCGGTATCGCCCAAACAAAAATCAATATATTTATTGCCATCAACATCTGTGAAGTGCGATCCCGCTGCACTTTCTACAAATATCGGATAAGCCCCTGGCCATTTAGCCATCCACGACATCGGAACACCGCCCGGCATTACACCTTTTGCTTTTTCAAACAACACACCAGATTTTGGATGTAATTCCAGAAAGCGCTTCTCTTCAATTGCATTTAGCTTCTTTAGATGTTCACGATTTATAGCTTTCACTTTAGTCCTCCGAAAATGTGAATAGTGCTTCTAAATAATGATCGCCGGTGATTCCCAAGTTGGCTGCATCAGGTGGAGCGGTTTCTGGTTCGATACAAACACCTTCGGTGTCTTCGGTATAAACAACCCAATATGGCGCATCGGACTCAATATCCAGACGCGCTGCGCCCCCCCAAACAACCGATGGCGTCCCAATTATTTCGGTAAACGCATCGTCCCAAGGTTCTGGCTTTGGTTTAATTAATTTTCCGGTTGGCAATCCATCTTCTTCACTGCGTTCAAACATTTTTGCTGCATTGAAATTAACTACTGCCTCCCCGCCCCGTGCAAGCTCGCGCGGAAACCATGGATGAAATCCCAACCATGCTGGCAATTCACAACCATTAGCTTCGTATTCCAAAATCCAACGAACCGCATCATCTAAAACTTCAATGGTTTGTGTAACAACAGCGTTGTTGTATGGCGCCGGTAATTCTAAACGCGCCCGACCCGAGCCAGTCTCTTCCCACGATGAAACAAAGCCGTATCCATGTATCGCGTGTGGGGGCAACCAATTTGTTGGCAGTGTGTGTTCAACACCAGATGCATCATTCATCAGACCATCACGAACTCGTCCTGCCCAAGGCGCCATTGCATACCAACCCCAAGTAAGTGGTGTGCCACGGAATGGAACTGCAAATTGCAGATCCCGCCATTGCAGCGATGCAATTCTTGCGCCTTGATCTAAATCAATTCCGACTGAAATTTCTGCGCCATCTATATGTTGCATTTTTATCCCACAATCTCGGCACGAGTTGGCGGATTCGCACCAGCACGAGAACAAGTTATCGATGCTGCCTTTGCCGCACGAGTCAATACTTCACGCAGAACTTCACCATGCAAAGCTGCAAGTCCACGTTCGACAATCGCTTCGACCACAATCGCACCCACGGTATCGCCAGCACCAACAGTGTCCGCGACCTCAACCTTCACCCCAGGCACTGTTACTGAACCCTCTTTGGTGATTCCAATCAGGCCATAACTCCCCTTTGTGATAATTACTAATTGCGCGCCTTCATTCAGCCACTGCGCAGCAATATCTGTCTGTTCGCGATCTGGATACAACCAAGCCAGATCATCTTCGCTGACCTTAATCACTGCAGAAATCGCGGTCCATCTGGCCACAGCTGCTTGGTATTTGGTGCGATCACTAACAACCGATGACCGAACATTTGGATCAAAGACTATTGGCGCAACTGTCGCCACCTTCCGAGCCCATTCCAACAAAATAGTTGCAGCTGGTTCAACAATTGTTGCAAGCGTTCCAATCTGCAGAACAGCTGGCTTTATTTCTAGCGGATCTGGCAACCAATCGTGGGCAAAATCAAAAGTAGCCGAACCTTCGATTGCAAAAACATAGGAAGCAACACCTGCGGCGTCGAGTGAAACATCTGCGGTGCAAGTTGGCTTATCTGTGAAGTGCGCATACTTTAAATTCACACCCGCATACAACAATTCGGCTTTGGCTTTCTCACCATACGCGTCACTTGAAATTCCATCAATAAAGTAAGAATCAAAACCCAACAGCGCCAGCGCCTTCGCAGTATTCGCCGGACCGCCGCCAACAATTGCAATCTTCTTCTCGCCCCGCGGAATTAAATCAATCAAAACTTCGCCGCAGACCCAGATCTCTTTACTCAAGCCATCTCACCTTTGCGCGCTAAATATTCGGTCAAAGCATCAACACCAAGCAAATGATCCTGAATCTGTGGCAATCCACTGATTAACAAAATTCCCGACAAACCTTTACCTGCAACATTTATCGGCAATCCACCACCATGAATCGCATATTGCTCTTCCTCAACGCCGTGCTTTGCAAACCAATCAATATTTTGCTCTTCAGCTAAAACTCGTTCGTGCATCGATGAGTGTCCAGTCAGCAGAACAACTCGAGCCTTTCGCGCCATCCACCAATCATTTTCAGAACTTGTTCCGGGTAATGAAGCATGAAAAACAATCCACTCACCAATTCGAACTTCAATTGCTGGATTGATGCCACGATTTGTCGCAATCTCGTATGCAATCTGACCAATTTCAAGTGCCGCTGCAACATCAAATGCCGGCAGAACTAAAGCTGTTTCTTCGGCTTTCAAACCAGCGCTGGTAAATCCGCCCGTGGTTCCATTGATTTTGTCATTCTCTTCGACCATGCCCCAAGCCTACCGACCACAAAACAGTCGATTGCTCCCAAGAATTCGAGCGTAATGATGCGGGATTTAAGGCTTACTTCTCATTCACCCATTCATAAAGTGCCTTAACAATCACGGCAGTCACCGTGGTGTGCTGAGTCTTCGCCTTTGCTTTGGCTTTCTTCCATAAAACAT
>Ga0222713_10000166_pt1 | contig 71484 bp, 111 predicted proteins | sample C33_649DmetaG_FD_165061 | JGI IMG/M metagenome (GOLD analysis project Ga0222713, IMG submission 165061) | Estuarine water microbial communities from San Francisco Bay, California, United States - C33_649D | ecosystem: Environmental > Aquatic > Marine > Unclassified | place: USA: California...
TATTGGCGTTGCTTATGGCGGTACTGGTGTTACTTCTTCATCTGGTCCTAACTCAGTCGTACTACGTGATGCTAATTCTAATATTACAATTAATCGCCTTAATCAAGGCACTCAAACCATCACTGCAGCTGCAGGTGTAACTAATCTAACAGCAGCTTCTCAATACAATCAAACGCTAGTTGGTACAGGTACACAAACATTTAGATTGCCTGACGCTACAACATTAACAGATACCACTGCTTTCCAATTTAATAATAATGCTACTGGAATACTTACTATTACTGATTATGCTGCGGCTACAGTAGGTACTGTTGCTCCTGGTGGTGCTGCAAATATTGCTTTATTAGATAACACTACAGTAGGTGGTACTTGGGACGTGCACGGATATATTCCAGAGAACGTTACTTGGGGTACAAACGCATTATCTTTAGGATCTACTGTAATTACAGGTGGAACTTGGAATGGTGGAACCATAGGAACAGCTTATGGTGGCACAGGATTAACTACTTTTACAGCAGCTAATTCTGCGCTTTATTCTACATCCTCTAGTGCACTTACTGCAGGAACATTACCCGTAGCAGCAGGTGGATCAGGCGCTACTACATTTACTGCAAATGGCGTAGTTTATGGTAATGGAACTTCAGCTTTAGGTGTGACATCAGCAGGAACTACTGGACAAGTTTTAGTAGGTAATACAGGATCAGCACCATCATGGGCTACAGTATCAAGTTCATTAGTTAGCTCATTCCAAACATCATTAAGCGGATTAACGCCAAGCACTGCTACAACAGGTGCTGTAACCTTAGCAGGTACATTAGGCCCTACATCAGGCGGTACTGGATTAACATCATATACTCAAGGTGATCTTGTTTATGCTACAGCTGCAAACACATTAGGTACATTAGCAGACGTAGCTACAGGTAATGCTTTAATTTCAGGTGGCGTAGGCGCAGATCCTTTATGGGGTAAGATTGGCTTATCTACACATGTATCAGGCACACTTCCTATTGGAAATGGTGGTACAGGACAAACCACAGCAAGCGCTGCTTTTGATGCATTAAACCCCATGACTACTGTTGGGGATATGATTTATGAAGGTTCAGGCCCTACTGCTGTAAGATTACCTATCGGATCTACAAATCAAGTTTTAACAGTTGTAGGTGGTATTCCTTCATGGCAAACACCTTCATCAGGTGGTGTCACAACAATTAGTTTTGGTTCAACAGGACTAACACCATCAACCGCAACTTCAGGCGCTGTCACTGTAGCAGGTACACTCGGTGCTACATCTGGTGGTACAGGACAGTCAACTTATGCTACAGGTGATATTCTTTATGCCTCTGCTTCAAACACATTATCTAAATTAGCAGCAGGTACAAATGGATATGTTTTAACCTTAGCTGGTGGTGTTCCATCATGGGCATCAAGTACATCTTCTGGTGTGTCATTTGTAGTCACAGACTTTACTGCTACTGCAGGACAAACAACGTTCACAGTGACCTACACTGTAGGTTTAGTAGAAGTTTATAGAAACGGTGTTAAGTTAGCTGTTGCTGATTATACTGCGTCTAATGGTACTACAATCGTTTTAGCTACAGGCGCTAATGCAGGTGATATTATTGAAGTTGTAGCATTTGGTGCAGTGAATACTGCAGCGGTTATTACAGCAGAAGACTTTAGTGGTACAGGATCTCAAACAGTCTACACGATGTCTGTCACCCCTGCTAACTCAGAATCAGTAATTATAGCTATATCAGGTGTTGTTCAAGACCCAAGTAATTATACTGTATCAGGTACAACATTAACATTTTCAACAGCACCACCATTAGGTACTAATAATATTTCATGCCGTTATTTAGGACTACCTACTACAACGACAGGAACTGGGGCTGTAATTAACGCAACTAATGGTATAATTCTAAATAGTCAGACCATCTCAGCTTCGTATACAATACCTGTAGGAAGTAATGCTATGAGTACGGGTCCAGTAACTGCAGCAAGTGGTGTAACTGTAACTGTTTCAGCAGGCAGTAGGTATATAGTTATTTAAGGATAAAAATTGGCATCTCAAATAAATGCAAGTAATTCTGGGTTTGGTGGCATAGTCTCTACTGGAGATTCTAGTGGTCAACTACAACTTCAAGCTGCAGGGACTACTGTAGCGACACTTACATCAACTGGGATGACTGTTGCAGGGAGATTAAATTTACCAACATGGACAACTGCTACAAGACCTGGAAGCGCTGTTGCTGGAACACAAGGTTTTAATACTACTACTAGCATAATTGAATATTATAATGGATCATCTTGGCAAGGCGTTGCTCCTATCTCTTTAGTTTCCATTACAGCATCATATTTAATTGTAGCGGGTGGTGGTTCAGGTGGAGGTAATACTGGTGGAGGCGGTGGAGCTGGAGGACTATTAACAGGTTCAACTACTTTAACATCTGGTACAACATATTCATTTACTGTTGGTGCTGGTGGTGCAGCTATAGTAAGCACTGCTTTAGGTAATGCGGGTAGTAACTCTACTGGGTTTGGTCTAACTGCGATTGGTGGTGGTTACGGTGGTGCATATTCAGGATTAGGTGGTGGAGGCTCTGGTGGTTCTGGAGGCGGAGGCGGAAACTCTCCTCTTACATCAGGTGGTGCTGGAACCGCAGGACAAGGTTATGCAGGAGGCACTCCAGCAAGTAGTTCTAACCCTTATGCGACAGCTGGTGGAGGTGGAGCTGGTGGTGTTGGAGCTGCTAGTACAGGCACTACAGTTGCTGGTGCAGGTGGTGTTGGAGCAATTACTACAATTATTACAACCGCTATAGCAACCTCAGCATCAGTAGGTCAAGTAGTAAGCTCTTCAGTTTATTTTGCTGGTGGTGGAGGTGGGTCAGGATATTCAGGCGTAACTGGTGGTGCTGGTGGTAATGGTGGTGGAGGATCTGGAATTACTGGTGGTAATTCTGTTTCAGGTACAGCTAACTCGGGTGGCGGTGGTGGTGGTAATGGCAATACAGGCTACTCTGGTGCGGGTGGTTCTGGTGTGGTTATTGTTTCTATTCCAACTGCTTTATACACAGGCACTACAACAGGCAGCCCCACAGTTGTAACTAGTGGATCAAATACAATACTTATATTTAAATCATCTGGATCATACACAGCATAGGATAAAACATGGCAAGCATAGTAGTCTATTGGATCCACTTAGAAGACCATACTGATATGTTCAGTCAAGGTTATATTGGGGTGTCTAAAAATACTTCTAAACGCTTTGAAGAGCATAAGAATAGACCTTCCAATGTACATTTAAAGAATGCTATTAAAAAATATGGTTGGGATAATTTAGTAAAGACGATTGTTTTGATTGCTGATGAAGCATATTGTTTGCTTATGGAAACTAAATTAAGAGCTGAAGATAAAATTGGCTGGAATGTAGTTAAAGGCGGTGGTATGCCACCAAGCACATTAGGTAAAAAATTTACTGTATCAGAAGAAACTCGTAAAAAAATTAGTCTTGCAAATAAAGGGCATAGACATAACCCAGAAACTGAAGCTTTAGTAACTCAAAACCTTTTAATTCATGGAGTCAATACAAGATTTTCCAAGGGCGTTACACCATGGAATAAAGGATTGCAAATAGGTAAAGAAGCAACAAAACATTTACATATTAAACTAACTTGCCCACATTGTAATAAAATAGGCAACTTAGGTGGAATGAAAAGATGGCATATGGATAATTGTAGATTAAAGGAAATAGCATAATGGCGAGTATAGTGGTAAGTGGCGATGTGTCGGGAACCGTAACATTATCAGCCCCAGCAACGGCAGGTACAACTACGCTTACTCTTCCTACTACAAACGGCATTTTTGTAACTGCTAATTCATCTACAGGTGGAGCTTTTATTCCTGCTGGAACTACTGCAGAAAGACCAACGAGTCCTACGACAGGCCAACTAAGATATAATACAACTTTAAATTTAGTAGAAACATATAATGGTACTTCATGGGTAGCAGTTGGAGACCAAACAAATACTTATTCAAGTTCTTATTTGTTAGTTGCTGGTGGCGGTGCTGGTGGTGGAGAGCCATCTAATTTTGGCTCTGGTGGCGGTGGAGGAGCTGGAGGATTATTAACTGGCACATCAACATTAACTAAAGGAACAACATATTCGTTTGTTGTTGGTTCTGGCGGAGCTGGTACAAGAAATACTGGAGCTAATGGTAATAATACAACTGGACTTGGATTAACAGCGATTGGCGGTGGTGGCGGTGGTAATTCAACTAGTGGAACAGCTGGTTTATCTGGTGGATCTGGAGGAGCAGGTTCTAGTGGTTCTGGAGCTGCTGGAGCTGGAACTTCTGGTCAAGGTAACGCTGGAGGAGCTGGTGGATCTGCTCCTAGTGGAGGTGGAGGTGGAGCTGGTGCAGTGGGAGGATCTGGTACAGCTGGAACAGCTGCTGGAGGAGTCGGGTTAGCATCTTCTATTACTGGATCATCTGTTTTTTACGCTGGAGGCGGAGGCGGTTCTAATGAATCAGCAGCTACTGGAGGAGCTGGAGGTAATGGTGGCGGTGGAGCTGGCGGAGCTAACGGAACTTCTGGAACTGCTAATACAGGCGGTGGTGGTGGCGGTGCATATCAAGATGGTTCTGGCACTGGCGGTTCTGGTGGGTCAGGCGTAGCAATTCTATCCGTACCAACTGCAAATTACACAGGCACAACTACAGGATCACCTACAGTCACAACAAGCGGATCTAATACAATTATTACATTTACAAGTTCAGGAAGCTATACAGCATAAGGATATTTAATGGCACTCATACTTACAGGAACCGCAGGAGCAAGTACACTAGATAGTTCTACAGGATTAGCTGTGGCTACTTGGACTACAGGTACACGTCCTTCATCACCTGTGACTGGACAGATTGGATACAATACAACTACAGCACAAATTGAAGTTTATAATGCTACCTATAATAGTTGGGTAAATGCAGGTACATCTGGAATAACATATTCTGCTTCTTATTTAGTAGTAGCTGGTGGTGGTGCTGGTAGTGCTGCTACAACAAGTCCAGGATGGCTTGTAGGATCAGGTGGTGGTGCAGGAGGATTATTAACAGGCACAAGTACATTATCTTCTGGTGTTACATATACAATTACTGTTGGAGCTGGAGGTGCTGGTAATTCAACAGGAAGTGGAGCTTCAGGAGCTAATTCAGTTCTATCTGGTACAGGAATAACTACTATTACTTCTATTGGAGGTGGGTTTGGATCAAATCCAAGTGCAACTGCTGGAGGTAATGGAGGTTCTGGAGGTGCTCCTGGAGGAAGTGGGTCAGTTGGCTCTGGAACTACTGGACAGGGAAATAATTCAGGAACTTCTACAGAATCAACTCCAAATTATGGTCAAGGCGGTGGTGGTGGAGCTGGTGCAGTTGGAGGCAACGGAACTTCAACAACAGGTGGCAATGGTGGTGCAGGAGTTGCATCATCTATAACAGGATCTTCTGTCACTTATGCAGGAGGCGGTGGTGGTGGAACTTATAATGGTGGAACACGAGGAACTGGAGGATCTGGAGGGGGAGGTAATGCAGGAGATAATCCAACAGGTAATGGATATAATGGTACTGCAAATACAGGCGGTGGAGGTGGAGGAGCTTCATCTTCTTCTGTAAATCAATCTGGCGGATCAGGAGGATCAGGTGTAGTTATTTTATCCGTACCTACAGCAAACTATTCTGGTACTACAACAGGTTCACCTACAATTACAACATCAGGCTCAAATACTATAATTAGATTTACTGCATCTGGCAGTTATACAGCTTAATTTTTAAAGGAGACAACAATGTCACATTTTGCAAAAGTAGTAGACGGTAAGGTTACACAGGTCATCGTGGCTGAACCAGAATTTTTTGATACATTCGTAGATTCAAGTCCTGGTACTTGGATTCAAACAAGCTATAATACGCATGGTAATCAACACCCAGAAGGCAGACCTTTAAGAGGAAACTACGCTGGAATTGGTTACACATACGATGCAACTAACGATGTATTCGTAGCCCCTAAACCTTTTAATTCTTGGGCTCTTAATGAAGATACTTGGTTATGGGAAGCACCTGTTGCAATGCCAGATGATGGTAAAGTATATAACTGGGATGAAGCATCAACTTCTTGGAAAGAAGTAGACTTAGGATAACATATGACAAATGCGGTGAATCTATCAGCACTAGGTTCTAACGGAGGAACGTCCATATCAACATGGACTACAGGAACTCGTCCAGCTTCGCCTATTACAGGGCAGATGGGGTATAACACAACAATAGGACAAATGGAATTTTATAGTGGAACAGCTTGGGTTGGAACATATGCTTCACCTACATATTCAGCTTCTTATTTAGTTGTTGCTGGTGGTGGCGGTTCTGGATATGACCGTGGAGGTGGTGGTGGAGCTGGTGGATTATTAACAAGTACTGCTACATTGTCTGTTGGGGTTTCATATTCTATTACAGTAGGTGCGGGCGGTGCTGGCGGAGTTGGTACTACAGGAAGTAACGGAAGTAACTCTGTTTTATCAGGTACAGGAATAACTACTCAAACTGCTATAGGTGGTGGGGGTGGAGGTTCAGGTGCTGTTGGAGCAGGTGCTTCTGGTGGCTCAGGTGGAGGCGGTGTTGGTTATAGTGCATGGGCAGGTGGGTCAGGAACTTCTGGACAAGGAAATGCAGGTGGAACAGGTTTAGGAAGTTCTATTATACCTGCTGCTGCAGGTGGTGGTGGTGGAGCAGGAGCTGTTGGTGCCAACGGTTCAAATTCTCCAAATTCAGGCGGTAATGGCGGTGTAGGTATTGCTTCATCTATTACAGGTTCTTCTGTTTATTATGCTGGAGGCGGTGGTGGAGGAAATAATACAGGAGGAACAGGAGGTTCTGGCGGTAATGGCGGAGGTGGCAATGCTGGAGCTACGGGGGTTGCTGGTACTGCTAATACAGGTGGAGGTGCTGGTGGACCAACAACAAATAGTGTTAATGGCTCTGCTGGTGGATCTGGCGTTGTTATATTAAGTGTTCCCACTGCAAACTATTCTGGTACAACCACAGGTTCTCCCACTATAACAACATCAGGCTCAAACACAATTATTAAATTTACAAGCTCAGGCACATACACAGCATAAGGATAAATCATGGCTCTTACAAAAGTCCAGTCACAGATGATAGGTAACGGTACAAGTAGTACCGCATTTAACCCTGGAACACCGTTATACGAAAATACTCTGACTATTACAACAAGCTACACTATAACAGCTGGTAGTTCAGCCATGTCGGTCGGGCCCCTAACTATAAATTCTGGGGTCGCAATAACTATACCCTCAACGAGCAAATGGGTTGTGCTGTAAATTAAAAGGAATAGATAATGTCATCAATTAGCATAGCGGGAGATACAAGCGGTTCAGTAATTTTGCAAGCACCTAGTGTTGCAGGGTCAACTACGCTTACACTTCCATCAACGAGTGGTAATGTATTAACATCTGCTAGTTCTTTAGCAGCGAGTCAATTGCCAGCAGGAAGTGTATTACAAGTAGTGTCATCAACAACAAGTACAAGAACTACATCAACAAGTGCCTCTTATGTTGATGCAAATTTATCTGCATCAATAACACCATCAAGTGCAACAAATAATATTTTAGTTATTGTTACATATACATTAGCTAACGATAATTCTTCATATGCATCATGGTCACAACTTTTAAGAGGATCAACTCAAATAGCACAAAGAACTTATTATACAGCTGCTTCTAATTCTTATGCATCTATAAGTGCTAGTTTATCTGTTTTGGATAGTCCAGCAACTACATCATCTACTACATATAAAATGCAAATTAGAAATGATGGTGCTGGAACTGCTACATTTAATGGGCCTACTATAATGTCTTATAGTTCTGGGGTACCGACTAATTACTCAACTATTACACTTATGGAAATAAAAGCATGATGGATAAACATTCAGCCATATACAAACTTAATCCTAACGTAGTCACTATTCGTGGTGATGTTGCATATGACAAAGACGAACAAGAAGTAGCATACGATAATGACGCTGTAGAAGCTCTTATGGCTGCAGAAGCATACAAAGAAAAAAGAGCCCAAGAATACCCAGCTATCGCAGACCAACTAGATTATATTTATCACAACGGGATAGATGCTTGGAAAGAAGACATGATTGACCCCGTAAAAAATAAGTACCCAAAAGGATAAAACATGGCATCAACAATAAATTCTACAACAAGCTCTGGCGTAGTTATAACTTCTGATAACACAGGACAGCTTCAACTACAAAGTGCGGGTACTACTTATCTTACATTAAGCGCTACTGCAGGAACTCAAATTTCTTCTTGGACAACAGCAGGTAGACCATCAAGTCCTGGAAATGGAAGTATTGGATATAACACAACTACTAATACATGGGAAGCATATAACAATGGTGGATGGATTCCATCAAATTCTAGTATAGTTACAAACTATCAATCATTTACTTCAAGTACTACATGGACTGTGCCTTCTGGAGTTAGATTTGTTAATGTACTTATAGTCGGAGGCGGAGGTGGTGGTGGTACTACAGGAGGCGGAGGTGGTGGAGGCGGAGGCGTAGTTTTTGTTCCAAATTACCCAGTTACTCCTGCAGCAAGTATTACCGTAACAGTAGGTAGCGGTGGTTCTCCAGCTTCTAATGGAGGTTATTCTCAATTTAATAATGATATGATTGCTTGGGGCGGTGGTGGAGGATCTACATTAACCGATACTTCTTTTGGAAATGTTAATGGTCCTAAATTAGGTGCAAGTGGTGGTGGAGCTGGAGCTACATCTACTGCTCTTGGAACGCCAGCACCAGGAAGTGCTCAAGGTAGTTCTGGAGGATGGGCACCAATTGCTGGACCATATCCTGCTGGCGGTGGAGGTGGGGCTGGTAGCGTTGGCGGTAATGGTGTTGGATCAACAAATGGACCTGGTGGAACTGGGGCTTTTTATAAAATGTTCGCATCTTATGGTCAAAGTGGTTGGTTTGGCGGTGGTGGTGGTGGTGGATACACAGGAAATACATTAGGCGCTGCTGGTTTAGGCGGAGGAGGTGCTGGAGCAGTTGCAGGTACAGCTAATACAGGCGGTGGAGGCGGAGGTGTTTATACAGCAGGCACCAATGGCGGTTCAGGTGTAGTTATTGTTGCATGGTATCAATAAATATGTGTAAAAGAATTAATTTTGAAGGAATAAAATAATATGTCACTTATCGTAGACGGCACCACGGGAGTAACCTTTAACGACTCATCTCTACAAGGAGCTGCAGCGTCACCTTATGTGCTAAAGAACCGTATTATAAATGGGGATATGAGGATTGACCAGAGAAATGCTGGTGCTAGTGGAACAGCAAATGCCTACACCGTAGATAGATTTTATTATTATGGCGCACAAGCATCAAAAGGAACTTGGCAACAAAATGCAGGTTCAGTAACGCCACCAGCAGGGTTTACAAACTATTTAGGATTTACATCTTCTTCCGCATATTCTGTTATTTCAACAGATACTTTTACATTTAATCAAGCAATCGAAGGGTTAAATTGTGCAGATTTAGGATGGGGTTCTGCCAATGCTAAAACAGTTACTCTATCTTTTTGGGTAAGAAGTTCTTTAACAGGAACATTTTGTGGCTCTATTCAAAATTCTGCATCAAATAGAAGTTATGGTTATACATATACCATTTCATCTGCGAATACTTGGGAACAAAAATCAATAACCATTTCTGGAGACACAACTGGAACGTGGCTTACCACTAACGGTGTTGGAATTAGGATTTATTTTACTTTAGCAGCTGGTTCAGGTTACCAAACTGCAACACCTAATACTTGGCAAGCAAACGATGCAACTTATACAGTTTCTGGCGCAACATCAGTCGTAGGCACTAACGGTGCTACATGGTACATCACAGGTGTCCAACTAGAAATAGGCACATCAGCAACACCGTTTGAACGCAGAATGATTACAAATGAGTTAAATTTATGTAAGAGATACTATGAAAAATCTTATGATTATTCTGTAGTTCCAGGAACAACAACTAATGTAGGAAGATGGAATGCTGGGGGAACTGATACAGGACGAACAACAGGACGTATTTCTGGTAATCATATAGTATTCCAAGTTGAAAAAAGAGCAATACCAACTGTAACATCATATGATGCTGTTGGAAATTCTGGAAAATGCACTAGATTTACATTGGGTACGGCTGATAATAATAATCAAGGCGTATATATTGCAGACTCATCAACAAACGGATGGTTTCCATTTGCAGATCCGAGTGGAACTAATGACTCAGGATGTGGAGTGCATTGGGTAGCTTCAGCTGAATTATAGGAGATGATATGTATAAACTAATTAAAGATATTTTTAGTAGTGAAGTTAAGTCTGTTCAAAGACTTTCAGATAACGCTTGCATTCCATTTGCACCAGCTAACACAGACTACCAAGCATACCTAAAATGGCTTGAAGAAGGCAATACGCCTCTACCTGCGGACGAATAATGTTTGGTAATTCCGCCTTTGCCGTAGCCCCTTTTGCAACCCTAGGTGCGGGTACAGCATTCTCGTTTTCTATAATTGAGAATGTTAACATGGCTGACTTAAACAGCCAAGTTTTTGCCGCCACCGCATCAGTGACAGAAAATGTTGTGATGGACGATATTGATGCTACATCAGGTGATTTCTTTGGTACTATAAATGAGTTTGTAACAATGAACGATGTAGAAACTATTGCAGCTCAGTTTGCATCAAGCATTACAGAGAATTCAAATTTAGCAGATGTTAACGACATAACAGCGCAGTTCGCAACAAGCAAGACAGAAAATGTAGTCATGGATGATGTAAGAATAGACTATTTTGCAGCATTAGAGTCTAGAGTAGAACCATTTACTATGGCAGATATTGTTTCCATCGCTGCACAGTTTTCTGCTAGTTTGAATGAAAACAGCAACCTAGCTGATATAAACGCTATCTCTGCTCAGTTTAATGTAAGCCGTACTGAAAATATCACTATGGCTGACGCAGCAAGCATTATAGCTAACTTTGTAGTAAGTCAAGCTGAAGATGTCACAATGGCAGATATAGAGACTATTATCTCTGTATTTACATTTGTTATTACAGAAAACTTAAATGCAGCTGATGCTAATTCTGTAATTTCTAACTTTAATGTTTCACTCACTGAAAACTCTAATTTAGCGGATTCAGCAGCGGTAGCAGCTCAATTCCAAGCTTCTATCATAGAAACATTATCAATGCTAGACTCCCAATTCCCTCGTGGATGGTTTAAAATAAACGATGACCAAGCTGTTACCTGGTCAGCTATTAACAACACTCAGTCAACATCTTGGACTGAAATTAATAATTTCCAACCTAGCTCATGGGTTGTAATAGACGATACTCAATAAGGACATATTATGGCATCTACGTATTCAAGCTCCCTAAAGCTCACTCTCATTGGAGATGGTGAACAGGCTGGTACCTGGGGATCAACTACCAATAACAACTGGAACTTGATAGAACAAGCCGTAACAGGTGTTGATGGTATTGATTTAACAGGCCTTACAACTTATACCCTTAGTAATCTTAATGGTACTACAGATGAATCTAGAAACTTAACTTTAGTATTTATAGGTACTCCAGCTTCTACAGTCACCGTTTCAGCCCCATTACAAGATAAATTTTATATTGTAAGAAATGCTACAGGACAAACAATTACAATGTCTGCCTCTGGCGGATCTGTATCATTATCTATTCCATCAGGTGTAACTGCACAAATATATTGTGATGCAACAAATGAATCTGGTACAGGTACTGGATTCTATGCTGCACAAACAGGAACTGCTAGTAACTTTACAGTAAACGGTAATCTATCTGTTTTAGGTAATCAAACTAATACAGGTAACTTTTTAGCTGCTGGTGTTTTAGGTGCTTATATATCCGCTTCATTTACTGGTGGTATTAGTAATGGATCTGGTTTAGCAGGTACTATTCTTAACGTATCTGCAGTCACAAGTGGCACAATATTTATTGGCCAAAGAATATCTGGTACTGGTATTACATCAGGTACATTTGTGACTGGATTTGGCACAGGCTCTGGAGGTATTGGTACTTATACAGTTAATACATCTCAATTAGTAGGTGCTGGTACAACGATTACAGGTGCAGCTAGTGCAATTGCTACAACGCCAGCATCTGGTGACAACTCAGTAAATATTGCAACTACAGCATTCGTACAATCTACTGTAGGTGTTCTTGGTACTATGGCATCTCAAAATGCTAGTGCAGTAGCGATTACTGGAGGCACAATTGCAGGTGTAGCTATCTCAGGCGCAACGATTGCATCAAGTACTATAGGCGGCCTTACTTTAGGTACAAACGGTACAGGCACTAAAACAATTTCAACAAGTACTCCAACTGGTGGTTCAGATGGAGACATCTGGTATCAGGTAAGTTAATTATGGAAAACATTAATCCATCAGAAGCAACAGAATATGAAATAGCAAGATACTTAGGAGAAGCGCCTGCAGGATTTACCGTTTCAGATCAAGTAGCAGCACAAAGAATTTCTATTTGTAATGAATGTCCAGAAAAGGTTGAAACTTTGGGCGTTGATAAATGTAACTTATGTAACTGTATTATTAAATTAAAAACAAAACTAACTCACACAAACTGCCCTATAGATAAGTGGTAATATGCCAAAACTTTATGTAAAAGATAGTGGCACTTGGAAACAAGTGCAACAATTATATGTTAAACAATTAGGTGTTTGGAAAGGTGTTGTTGTAGGCCTAGTCACACAAAGTGGTATAGGTAAACAATTTTATCCAGACACAGTAGGCCCTGTCACTTATAGCTCTGCAGGAACATATACTTACACAGTTCCAGCTACAGTGACATCAATAAGTATTGCTGCTACAGGTGGTGGTGGTGCAGGTCAAGTATCTTATTTTAATTCTGGTTCTTGGACTCAAGTTGCTGGTGCAGCTGGTGGAAACACCACGGTTAGTGGCAGTGGATTTTCAGTCACAGCTAATGGAGGTGGTGGTGGATCATCAGGAGGCTCTGGAGGTACAGTTACTATCTCAGGTGCATCATCTACTACATTAAACCAAACAGGTGGTAGTAAATCTTCTGGTACAGGCGGCAGTTCATATTATGGATCAGGTTCTTCACAAGGTGGAGACTTTTCTAAACCCGCTACACCTTCTTTTGGTGCTGGTGGTGGCGCTGGTTACCAATTTGATGGACCTCAAAATTATGGTGGCTCAGGAGGTGGTACAGGTATTGCAGTATTTGCAGTCACTCCAGGTCAAACAATTAATATTACAGTAGGCGCAGGCGCAACAGGTGCTAATGTTGACTATACAAAAGGTTCTAATCACGGATCATATGCAGGTAATGGTGGATCAGGTTTTGTATCTATTACTCCACTTGCTGCTAATGTTGCTGTTTATAATAGTGCAGGTTCATATACTTACACAGTACCTGCAGGTGTTAATTCATTAAACGTAGCTGTCACTGGAGGTGGTGGAGGTGGCGCTGCAGGCAACGATGGTGGTTACGTACACTATGGTTGGGCAGGCGGTGGTGGTGGATCAGGTTATTATTCTACAAGTACCGTAGCTGTAACTCCAGGTGAAAATTTATCAATCACTGTAGGTACTGCAGGATCTGGAGGAGCAGGTGGTTGCGGACCAGGTGGTGCTTCGGGTGGGTCTGGTGGTACATCTTCACTCAGTAGAGGTGCTACAGTTCTTTTATCAGCTGCAGGCGGTAGTGGTGGTACATCTCCTGGAGGCACAGGTGGTACAGGGGGTGCTGGTGGTAATCCAGGTTCTAATGGATCTAGTACACAAGGTACAGGTAGTGGCGGTAATGGTGGTGCTTCTACTTATAGCGCTGGAGGAGCAGGTGGCCCAGGCGGTGGTTGTGGAAGTGGTGCAGGCTCTGCTGGATCTCAAGGTTCAGGCGGAGGTGGTGGTGGTGCACAAAACGGTTCATGTTGCGGACATCCTGGCGGTGCTGGTGGAGCTGGTACTGTAATAGTTTCTCCAGTTAATCCTAATTCAATTACATACGCATCTTCTGGATCATATTCATTTACTGTTCCTGCAGGAGTTACATCTATCACTATGACAGCTGTTGGTGCAGGTGGTGGTGGTGGATGGCCTTCATCAGGTAGGTCAGGTTTTTCACAAGGTGGTGGCGGTGGAGGCGGTGGTGGTGGTGGCACTTCATCATCTACTTTAGCAGTTACTCCAGGTGAAACATTATCAATTACAGTTGGTGCAGCAGGGGCTGCAGGAAACAGTGGTTCTGGAACTCAAGGTGGTACGGGTAGTACAGGTGGAACTTCTTCTGTAAACAGAGGCGCTACAGTATTAGTCACAGCTAATGGCGGTGCAGGCGGTGTAGGAGGTAATGGTAATCCTAACGTAGGTGGTGCTGGAGGTGCTGGTGGTACTGGATCAACTTCAAACGGAGTTAATGGCGTTGCAGGATTACCTGCTGATGGTGCTGGATGGTCAACTGGTGGTGTTGGTGGTGCTTCCTCAGTAGGATCTGGAGGAACAGCTGGAAGATTTAGCACGCCAGGTGGTGCTGGAATTAATGGTGGCGGTGGAGGCGGTGGATCATCTTCTGGATTTAGTCCTAATGATGTTGAAATAGGCGGAGCTGCTGGTGGCGATGGACTTGTAAAATTTACTTATTAATATGAAAATTATTATTGGTGTTTTAATCGTATTTTGTTTACTTTGGTGCGTGCATCATTTAGGAGTTTAGAATGTTAAGTATATTATCATCAATATTAGGTTTTGCTACAGCAGGACTTCCTAATATATTACAATTCTTTCAACAAAAAGGAGATCAAAAGCATGAAAGAGAAATGGCAAAACTTCAAACAGAACGTGAGCTTGAACTTGCAAAAGCTGGTTTCTTATCTCAAGAAAAAATTGAAGCAATTAAATTAGATGAAATAGAAGCACAAACATATGCTGAGGAACGTGTAGCGCTATATGATCATGATAAAACATTAATTAATAAATCATCACAAAGTATAGTAGATTTAAATGCAAAAGTAAGACCTTATGTTGCTTTTATTTTTGTAGGCGAATTAGTTTTAATTAACCTTTTATCTCTTGGTTGGGCTATGTGGTCAGGCGTTGATTTTTTAATAGCATCACAAGAAGTATTTTCTACAGATGAAATGGCTATCGTAGCATCAATTATTGGATTCTATTTTGGTTCAAGAACTTGGGAAAAGAAATAAGTGAATGTATCAAAAGCTTGTATACGTCTTATTAAACATCATGAAGGCATTCGCAATAAGCCTTATAAATGCCCTGCTGGGCTTTGGACTGTTGGCGTGGGTCACCTTATTGGCAACGGCAAATCATTGCCTGAATCTTGGAATAAAACTTTTACAATGGAAGAAATAGATGGAATTCTTAAATCAGATCTCAGGCGCTTCGAGCTTGGAGTACGTAAGATGCTACCTAACGTGCCTCTTAGACAACATGAGTTTGACGCTCTTGTCAGCTTTTGCTTTAATTTGGGTTTGGGATGCTTTCAGCGTTCAACCATCCGTCAAGCGATTCTTCGTGGCGATAAAAAGGCGGCTATGGAATCGTTAGTAAAATACTGTCGTGCAGGTGGTAAAATACTGCGAGGTCTGAAAATTCGTAGATTAGATGAACGTGCACTCTTTGAAGGTAAATAATGCCATTACAAAAATTAACATATAGAGCTGGAATTAACCGTGAAGGAACTGACTACTCCAATGAGGGTGGTTTCTATGACGGTGATAAAGTACGTTTCCGTTCAGGCCAAGCTGAAAAGATTGGTGGCTGGGTACAAGTAGATACAGATCAATTTCAAGGTATTGCACGATCATTATGGACATGGACTGATACTGATGGATTGGCTAATTACTTAGCTTTAGGTACAAGTAAAAAGTACTACATATTCTATGGCGGTATTTATTATGACATTACTCCATTAGTTCAAACAGATGGAACAGCACTTCCTCCTCCAAATCAATTAGGTGCTAATCCTATTTCAACCGTTTCTGGTTCTAACGTAGTTACCATTACTGATGGTAATTACAACCCAGCGATTGGTGATTACGTTACAATCTCATCTACATCAACTGTAGGTGGATTAACTATTAGTGGTGAGTATGTAGTTAAAACAGTTCCAACAACTACTACATTTACTATAGAGGCTGCATCTAATGCATCATCTACAGCATCTGGTGGTGGTACAGTTGTCTTACAATTTCAATACCCAATTGGTAATGACATCGCTACGATTGGTACAGGATGGAGTGCTGGCCCATGGACTGGTGCTGTAGCGACTACAGGCTACACATTAACTAATCCATTTGACACAATTAATCTTTCAACAACTGTTACTGTTAACCAAACAGGACATGGATTAACCACTGGCGATTGGATTTATTTTAGCTCTGTGCAAAATAATGTGTCTGGTATTTTAAATACTATATTAGAGCAAGCATTTCAAGTAACTGTAACTGGTCCAAACGCTTATACGATATCTACTGTATTTGGATCTGCTAGCTATCCTGCCAATGCAACAGCAACAGGTTTAGGCGGTACAGTGGTTGTTAGAATACCAGTCACTCCTACTCGTGGATGGGGAACAGGATTTACATCTGGTATTACGCAACAATTAAGACTTTGGTCACAAGATAACTATTCATCTAATTTAGCTTATGCTCCTCGTGGTGGACCAATATTTTATTGGCTAGACTCAGCTGGTGTTTCAGCCCGTGGACAATACTTAGCTGCATTATCTACAGCAGCTGGATTTAGCGGTGCTTATGTTCCAAAAACAACTAACCAAATACTAACATCAGCTACAGAACAATTCTTAGTAGCGTTAGGGTCTAACGGGTATGAAGTTAGTAATCCTAATACAGCATTTAATCCTATGATTGTAAGATGGTCTGATCAAGGTAATCCATATGAATGGGTACCCTCACCAACCAATCAGTCAGGTGAATTTACATTAGCTAACGGATCTTTTATTGTTACTGGATTAACTACACGTCAAGAAATTCTTGTATGGACTAACTCTTGTTTATATTCAATGCAGTATATTGGTTATCCTTATGTATGGTCATTCCAAGTATTGATGGACAATATATCTATCATTGCCCCAAATGCAGCTGTATCTGTAAACAACGTAACTTACTGGATGGGTAAAGATAAGTTCTATATGTATACTGGTGTGGTTTCAACCTTACCATGTTCATTACGTCAATTTATATTTGAAGATATAAATGTTGACCAATCTTATCAGATATTCGCTGGATCAAACGAAGGTTATAACGAAGTATGGTGGTTCTATGTAAGTAAGAATAGCGGTGGTACAACGGTAGATCGTTATGTTATTTACAATTACCTTGATAAAGTATGGACATATGGCACTATGGCAAGAACGGCATGGTTACAATATGGTATCCAACCAAACCCAGTTGCGGCTGATTACAACCGCAGACTTTTATATCATGAGGTAGGTAATGATGATGTTTCTACTGCAAGCCCACAACCTATTGAAGCTTATATCCAATCCTCTGACTTTGGTATTGAAGCTGGTGAGCATCTTGGTTTTGTATGGCGTTTGTTGCCTGATGTCAATTTCAATGGTTCAACCGTTAATAATCCAAGCGTTACAATGACATTGTTTGGCCGTCAAAATTCTGGTGGTGCTCCATATGGATCAGATATAGATACGGTGACAAGTGCTCAAAATTACTCAACAGTAACTCAATATATTATTCCTCAATTTACAGGTCAAGTTTATACACGTATCCGTGGCCGTCAATTATCTTTTGAGATTAGATCAACTGATCTTGGTGTAGCTTGGCAATTAGGTGTACCTCGTATTGATGTTAAGCCAGATGGAAAACGATAATGGATGTATTTGAATTAAGGCCAGTGGTTGCGCCAAGCTTACCTAATGCTACCTCTGATTACCAACAACAATATGAAGATCAGTATTCTAACGTATTACGTTTATACTTTAACCAATTAACTAATTTTACTAGAGCGATTACAACTTCTAATGGTGGAGCAGCGTTAACCTTTCCTCATATTGGCGCTTCTGATACTACAGATCAGTATGCTACGGCTAGTAACACACCGACTATAGTTAAATGGAATACATTAGATACTGGAAGTGGATTTACATTAAACCCATCTTATTCAGCAACAGCTGGTTATTCTGGCATTTATAAAATAGATTATAGTTTACAATATGCTAATACGGCTAATGCAGCTCATGATGTAGTTATTTGGTTGCGTATTAATGGAGTCGATGTTGCAGGTTCAGCCAGTAAAGTTACTATGCCAGCTCGTAAAAGTGCGGGTGTCCCTAGTTATGTATTAGCTGTATCTTTTGTAGAGTTTGCTTTAGATGCTGGAGACGATATTGAACTTTATTGGGCAACTGATTTAGCTTATAATCCAGTAGGTCCTGTTGATGGAGTTTACATGGAATATGCACCAGCTCAAACAGTACCTTATCCACATCCTTCAATTCCCTCTGCACTAGGGGCTATTACGTTTATATCTGCTGGGTAATTATGCAGAAAAACAATGATTTTTAATAGAAATAGTTTAAAATGTCAATATTAACATTATGGTGAAATTATGAGTCTAGCTTTAGCAGCCAAACATTTAGAATCTCAAGGTCGTAACAAGGATACTAAGCTTGTTCACATGACCCCTGATGAGCTTAAAGCTCTTAACAGGTTATCTGTAGACCATACGGGTAAACCGTTATCTACCAATCCTAAAACAGGTCTTCCTGAAGCTGGATTCTTAGATTCTATTTTACCTACAGTTGTTGGCTTTGGCTTAAATGCAATTACTGGTGGTACACTTAGCCCTCTACTTATTGCTGGTGGTGTTGGTCTTGCAACTGCAGCATTATCTGGTGATATTGGTCAAGGTATTATGGCTGGTCTTGGTGCATGGTCAGGCGCTGGATTAAGTGAAGGTTTAGCTAAAGTAGGTGGTGCAGCACAAACATCAGCATCTACATTAGGCGATGACGCATTAGGACTAACCAACACATACGTTAATCCAGAATTAGCAACTAACGCAATCATGGATACTACTGGCTATAGTAAAGCATTATTAAGCCCAACAGGAAATTTAGGTAAAGGTATTTCTGGAACAGGTTTAAGTGCAGCTGATATAGTTCAAGCCAATACTGCTGGACAAGCAAATCAAATTGCAAATCAAGTCACTAGAAATATATCAACTACACAAGGCCCAGGCGCAAGCATAGGTAATTTTAGGAATCTTTATGCTGGTGCAAACGCTCCTGGCACAACAATGCAAGGCATTAAAAATGTAATGAATGACCCAGCAGCCAGAGCAAAACTTTGGGAAACCAATAAGATGGATATTATTGGATCAGCTACTCCATTTGTGACTGGTGCATTAGGAGCATTTGAACAACCTACACTTACTGCACAAGAAGAAGAAGAAAATCCATTTGGATTAAAACGTATTACTAAAGACTTTAAAGGCTCTTTCCCAACAAGACCTGATCCATATTACACAGCAGTATATCCAGACTACTCAGCAAGACCATATGGTGCTAAAGATGGTGGCCTTATGGATATTGATAGATACAAATCTAAAGGTAAAGTAGACATTGAAAAACAATTAAGCTCTTTAGAAAATATTAACAAGGGTATTGATTTACTATCTCCTACATTAGAGCTTGCTCCAATTATTGCACGTGATCCAGGTGATGCTATGGGTGGCCCAGGTATCGTTCAATATGAACAAGAGTATGCAGGCATGAGTCCAGATAAAAGAGCTTATGCTATGCTAAAAGATATTAGAAAACGTACATTAAAAGATGACTTAGCTTCTGGTCTTGAGCCTATGGGTTCTTTAGGTGTATTAGATTTTACACCAGCAGCTAAACGACAAGCTATGTTAGAAGAACAGGCTAGACAACAAATCGTCCAAGATGCTAAACGTGGCGGTTTAATGGATAGTCATTTAGGTGATTACTCAGATGGTGGTCGTTTATTAAAAGGACCAGGTGATGGCGTATCTGATTCAATTCCTGCTACAATAGGTGGCAAACAAGCAGCGAGATTAGCTGAAGGTGAATTTGTTATTCCAGCAAGAATTGTATCTGAATTAGGTAATGGCTCTACAGATGCTGGTGCTAAACGTTTATATGCTATGATGGATCGTATTAAAGCTAAACGTAGAAAAGCAAAAGATATCGCAGCAGATACTAAAGCTTATAAATTATTACCAGCATAGGAAAAGATTATGGGTGCAGGCGTAGGTGGTGCAGGAAAAGGTGGAGGTTTGATGGCAAATGTTATTCAACAAGTTGCCGCACAAAATCCACAACAACCAAACAATTTTACATACTCACCACCACAGCCTAATCCATACAATATTGATTATGCAAAATACACTTCACAGCCTACAAACTCAAATATTGCTGGTGGAGCTTTTAATACTGGTGTAAATAGCGATAGTGGTATAGCTGCTATATTAGCTGGACTATATAGCTCTGGTGTTTTTAATCAACAAAACACAAATCCATACGCACCACAAGGTACAGTAGGTTCATTTAGCGGCATTCCTTATGGCCAACAACAAGAGTCTATGTTTAGCCATCAAGGATTAAGAATGACTCCATATGGCGGATATCAAGGACAATCTTGGAATCCTTATGGTAATTACTATACATCAAGTAATACGTCTAATAATAATACTGCGCCTCCTCCTAGAACTACAGGACCAGATGCGTTACAACAATTATCATTTATGATGAATAGAAACAACACACAGATCTAATGGAAGTCTCTTTAGTCCCTAAAGAATACATTGATCGTGTATGGCCTGATATAGATGCATATGCAGCAAGGTGCGCTAAGTATACTTATGGTCGTTATACTGCTGATGATATGCGTCAAGGCGTTATTAACAATCCAGCACAGCAATTATGGATTGCGTTTGATGAAAGAGGTATTGTAGGTTTTTGGATTACAGAGATCTATGACTATCCTCAAAAAAGAGTTTTGATGTTGCACTTTGTAGGTGGTAAAGATTTTCATAGTTGGAGAGTCGTAGGCTTTCCTATACTGTTGAGATTCTGCAAGGATCATGGTTGTGAAGTTATGGAGTCCTACGGTAGACCAGGTTGGAAGAAGTTCTGGGAAGCTGAAGGATATAAAGCAAGGTTTGTTTTTTATGAATTACCAGTGGATAATTAATTATGTTTAACAATAAATTTAGAATCGGTGTATTACAACATCCTGGATATAACAAAGGTAAAGGCGGAGGAGGCGGTGGATCACCTGCACCTACCTCAACAACTTCCTATTCTACTAACGTTCCAGAATACGCAAGACCATATGTTGAGAATATGCTTAATGCTACTCAAGCACAAATCTACGATTCTAGTATGGGTGGATTTAATAAGTATGTTCCATATTCTACTGATCCTACAAAGTATGTAGCTGGTTTTTCTCCATTACAAAGTTATGCACAATCTGGTGCAGCAGGCCTAACACTTCCATCTAATTATGGTATAGCTACAGGACAGACTTTAGGTACTGGTGCTCAATTAGGAACTCTTGCTCCACAAATGGGTATGGCTGGTGCTAACTATGGTGCTATGGCTACAAGTCCATACGCTATAAATGCATACATGAATCCATACCTAAGATCTTCTTTAGCTCCACAATTAGAAGAAGCTCGTAGACAATATGATATTACTGGCGCACAACAGCAATCCGCAGCAACTCGTGCTGGTGGTTTTGGTGGATCTCGTGAAGCTTTAATGGCTGCTGAGAACAGACGTAACATGGCTCAGCAAATGAACCAAATGATTGGTCAAGGTTATAACCAAGCATTTAATCAAGCACAACAAGCTCAACAATTTGGTGCTAACTTAGGCCTTCAAGGTCAACAAGCTCAAGCGGGTGCGTTGGCACAGCAACTTGCTGCTGCTAATCAATTGGCAGGGCTTGGTGGTCAACAGTTACAAGCTCAACAAGGTATATACAATCTTCAAAATCAATTTGGTCAACAACAACAGCAACAACAACAAAACATTATCAACCAAGCGATTCAAAACTACGCAACAGAACAACAATATCCATTCATGCAATTGGGTATTCTCAACTCTATGCTTCGTGGTTTACCAATGCAACAATCTTCTACACAAATGTATCAAGCACCTCCAAATCCTATTTCACAATTGGCAGGTCTTGGCACAGCAGGTCTTGGCGCATTAGGTATGTATAACGCAGCCACGGGATCTAAACGTGGTGGCTTACAAGAAGTGAAAAAGATGGCAGCAGGTGGTAACGCTATCCCAATGAAGAGCTATACTGATGATCAATTACAAAATGTAATCAAAAGTCCAGCATCATCATTGATGGCTGATATGTATGCTCAATCATTATTAAATAACCGTGCTTATTTAAAAGCTAATCCTATGGCAGCGAATGTCATGAATCAACCATTACCTACTTCACCTATGCCAGCTCCATATCAAATGGCTATGGCACCACAAACTCGTGTAGGTTTAGATGCTATTGGTACGGGTGATACAGTACAAATGGCTGGTGGTGGTATCTTAGCTTTTGCTGAAGAAGGCGAAGTTCCAGAACCAACATCTAGTAAGTTTGGTGATCTTATGAGATCAATTTACAAAAAAACCATTACACCAGCTAACACATCTTCACCTGAATTAGACATTGATGCAAAAATTAATGAGCTTGCACAGGAAAGAGCTAAGTATGGTATTAATCCATTTAAGGCTGTAAAAGAATCTGAAAGATTAGAGAAGAAATCTAAACAACAAGAATATACAGACAAGATAGATTCATTATTAGAAATGAAAAGAAATTTAGGTGGCTCTTCAAGAACGCCTTCAAATATTCCTGGCTCTAATGTATTAGGAAGCGTACAATCACAAGGCACAGATGTACCTTTATCTTATGATTATAACAACCCAACTGAAGCGCTTATTGGTAACAGACCTATTCCATCTATTATTTCTAAAGCAAAAGATGAAGATCCATTAGCAAAAGCTGAAAAAGAAACTGTTAAGACTAACAAAAAAGGCGCTCCATCTGTATCTACTAAAGAAGAACCAGATGAATTAACATCAATGATTAGAGAGCTATATAAAACAGCTACAGTTAAAGATGCTACAAAAGATGAAATTAATCAAATCAAAGCAGATATGGCAGCACGTAAAAAAGCTATGGGTGCAGAAGCGCTTACTCGTTTTGGTTTAGGTATGATGGCTGGATCATCTCCATACGCACTTACTAATGTTGGTAAAGCTGGTTCAGAAGCTCTTGATTACATGAGCAAGCAAATGGGCCTCAATCAAGCTGATACTAAACTATTATTAGAACAAGCCGTTGAAGCACAAAAAGCAGATGAAGCTCGTAGACTTGGGCTAGCTGGCGTATTACAAACAGCTAAGACAGCAAAAGAAAATAAAGAGCTACAAATGCTTGGTATAAACGCTCAATTAGCTCAAACAGCGCAAGCAAAAGATGATGCTAATAAACTTGCATATACTAAGTTATACGGAGATCTTAAGAAAGATTACGCTACACAACTTTACAGAGCTAATAAAGATCGTGCTCAAGAATTAACTGACGATCAAATTGATGTTCTTGCAGATAAAATGGCTAGACAAACATTAGCAAGTAGCCCTGATGCTGCAAAATATTTAGGATTAACATCAGCAATACCAAAAGCAACAAAAACAATCCCCTTTGGTCAATTACCAACAGGTAAATAAATATGCCTATAGATGTACAAATGCCAGATGGCACCGTTATAACGGGCGTGCCTGATGGGATTACACAAGCTGATCTACTAGCCCGTTATACCTCTTACCAAAAGGTACCAGAGGTTAGCCCTGACACGGGCTTTACAGGCGGATTCAAGTCAGCTGCAGCTAGACTAAAAGGTGAAGCTGCTCTTACTGCAGGTAAGCTTGGCATTATGGATAAAGCTAAGGCAGAGCAGTATTTAAAAGAAAAAGAAGAAGAAGCGCAACGTTCATTTAAACCCACAGAAAAAACCTGGGCTGAAGCTCCCCTAGAAAAACTTAAAGAAACTGCAGGACAGTCTGCTGCCTATATGGCTGCACCATTAGCTGTTGCTGGCGGTGTTGCATTACTTCCAGAAGCGCTTGTTGGCGCTGGAGCATTAGGATTAACTACAGCTGGTTTAACAGGTGCTGGAGTGTCTTATGGTCAGTTCGTAGGTAGCAACTTAGGCCGTCAAGTTGATGAAGGCAAATCATTAGAAGAAGCAAGCTTACTTAAAGCTGGTGCAGCAGCAGTACCTCAAACAGCATTAGATGTTGTGGGATTTAAGTTTATTCCTGGAATACGTAATATATTTGCAAAAGCTGGAGTAGATGTATCTAAAGACGTTGCTGAAGATGTTGTTAAGAAAAGCCTATTAAAAACAGCTGGAGAGTATACACTTAAAACTGGTAAGGTCATGGGTGTTGAAGGTTTAACAGAATCTGGCCAACAAATATTTGAAAGATTACAAGCTGGATTAAGCTTAACTGATCCAGAAGCTAGAAGAGAATACTTTGAAAACTTTATCGGTGGTGCAGTATTAGGTGGCGCTTTATCTATTCCAGGTCAGGCATATGAAAAAGCTAAAACAAAATATGAAGACAAGCAGATTGATAAGGTGCTAGATGTATTAAATCCAAAACCAGATACAACAGAAGCACCTACACCAACAACTCCAACCCCAGCTCCAGAGCCTACCAATGTCATGCCAGCTGATCAAGTCATCACGCTTGCACAAAAGAGACTTAATGAATTAGAAACAAAAATGAGTGGAACACCTGACCAGGAAATTATTGGTCCAGATGGCGAGCCTATGGTTATGAGAGGTCAATCAGCTCAAGTGATTAATGATCAAGAAAGAGCTGAATACGACTTCTTAAAACAAAACATCAACAATGCACCTGCTATTGCTAACAATTATGGCATTTCAATTGGAGAGCCAAAGGTTGAAGCTCAAGTAGCAGCTACACCAGAAACAATATTTACGCCAGAGACATCACCTAAAACAATATCCAAGGTTCAAGATACATCTCAAGATACACAAGCTATGCTTGATGAGTTAGCTGGTAAAGAAATAGAACTTACCGCAGATCAGTTTGCAGATGAAACTCAAAAGCCAACAAAGATTGCAGAAGAACCTTCAGGTCCTATTACAGAAGAAGACAAAGAGTTTACTCCAGTAGGTGGCAGACTTATTAATAAAGCAGATGCTGACCGATTAGCTCGTGAATCAGCTATTGCATTACAACAAAACTTAGCTACTCAAGAAGAAGAAAAACAAAAACAACTCAAACAAGAAGCTCGTGAAGAAAAATTTAGAGAGCCTCCTACACAAACATTATCTGCAAGGCTAGTTCAAGAGGGTGGTATCAGCCGTGCTCAAAAAAGAGATATGCTTGGCGAGACAGGTAAGATTGAAGGTTACGATCATGTCTTTAGAGAAAAAGGTGGTGACTTATTAACACTTGTTAAAGATGGCAAGCTTGATGATTACTTACCGCCAGATATTAGAACTACTGCAACAACACCAGATGGACTTTTTGATGCACGTCCAGGATATAACTATATCTCTGACCTAATCAAGACTGGTGAAAAAATCCATACATATGATTATGAAATGGCTAAGCTTCAACATGAAAACATGGTCTATGAAAAGAACTTAGCTAAACAACAGATGACACCTAATGAAGCAGCAAGAGCAGCAGCTGCTGAAATCCAAGACAAAATATTTATGTCTGAAGGTAAGATTGAGGGATCTACTAATCCAGTAGAAGCTGATGCTATTGTTAGAAAAGTATTAGGTAAAGAAGGTCAAAAGCTTCTTGATAATAATAAACTCAAACTTATTGCAACAGCTAATGATTTAGATGCAAGATTACTTGCTCAAATATCTCCTAATACACGTGCCTTTTATGATCCAGTCACAGATACATCATACATCATTACAGATCGTGTAAAACCTGGCGAACTTAGACCTATGATACTTCATGAGGTTGGTGTTCACTATGGCATGAAAAAAATGCTTGGAGATAAAGCTTATAAGAACTTACTAGCTAACATACTTAAGTTAAGACGTACAGACAAAGCAGTACAAGATGCATTTAACACAGTATCTCAAACTGAATCCTATGCAAAACTATTAGAGAATGAAAGTACTATTCCTGAATTTCTAGAAGAAGTATTAGCTCACTTAGGTGAAACTGCTCCTACACATAATTTATGGAAGCGTATTGTTCAGGCAGTTAAAACATTCTTAATTAAGAATAACATCATTAAGAAACTTTCTTTATCTGAAGTGCAAGATTTAGTCACTGCATCTTTAAGAACCGCAGCCAATACAAAGATTGACCCAAAACAAATACAAGTATCAGATAAGATCTTAGCTTCTAAAATTGTAGAAAAAGTTAAGAAGATAGCTGGTTGGACAGATGATCGACTAGATAAACTAATGGACAACGGCACTTATTCGCAAAATGAAAAATTTGCTAGGAAGTATGCTGTCATGATGACTCCTGATGAATTTTTAGGTTTAACCACCAATAAAGATATGATGGGAACCTTAGAAAAAGAAGCGGACGAAATGGGCCCTCTTGATATTAACACTATGCGTGAATATGATCTTCCTATGTTCTTAGATATAAAAGGTCCTCGCACCATAGATATGGAAGATAAATGGGGTTCTAAAGTTGATGAGTCTGATGTTGGTTTAGAAGTAAGAGGACATGAAGGTAGACATAGAGCTATTCTTATGAAACGAGCTGGTGTAGAAAGATTTCCAGTTGTGTTAAATCCTGAAGGTGGCGGCCAAGTAGAAAGAGAAACTATAAGAGTATTAAAACTTTTCCCTCAGTATGCAGAAGGCCGTGCTTCTGTTGTAAGAAATATTATTCCTATTAATAGAACAAACGAAGCAGAATTAAAAGGAATGTTAAGTGAATCTAATATTAAGTATTCACAACGACCACCATTAAACATTATGGGTCAAGAAGTATTACCTCAATGGCATGGACCACAAGAATCTAAAATAGATGAATGGTTATATAGGCTTCAAAACAAACAGATCGATACTAAGCGTGTTCAAGAAGCTATTGGTAATATTGAAGAGGCATGGAATGTATATGAAAAAGAACAACTATATCATGGTCGAACTGCAGCAGGTATTCGTAACTTCCTACTAAAAGAACTTCTACCAATTATAAAAGAGATTGAGCGATTAAAGATTAGTCCTCAAGAAGTACGTACTTACTTGCATAATCGTCATGCAGAAGAACGCAATATTCAAATGAATAAGATTAATCCTGGAACTTACAATCCAGAGACTGGAAGAACTGATCCAAATAAGCTTCTTGATATAGGTTCTGGTATATCTACTGCTGATGCAAGAGCTTATCTAGCAGGCTTAGATCCAGCTAAAAAGAAAACACTAGAAGATGTTGCTGAAAAATTTGATCAGATGATCAAAGGCACACAACAAATTTTAGTTAATTCTGGTGCTGAGTCTGCAGAGACTATAGCAAAGTGGAATAAGACTTATAAGCACTACGTTCCATTATTCAGGGTTGAAGATGAAATGGCTAGACCTTCTGGTTTAGGTGGCACAGGCCAAGGATTTGCTGTAAGCGGTCCATCAAGTAAACGTGCTATGGGTTCAGAAAAGGAAGTTCAAGATATTTTAAGTAACATCATAGCCCAGCGTGAGCGTGCTTTAATTCGTGCTGAAAAGATTAGAGTAGGTCGTGCTTTATATGGCCTAGCTTTACAGAATCCTAATCCTAAATTCTGGATGGTAATTAATCCTGATGCAATTAAAAGTAAGAGACAAGCTATTGCCGAGTTAACACGCATGGGTATACCTGATGCTGCGCAAGTGGTTGAGAATCTTATGGCCGAACCTAAAGAACGTTATCTTAAAAAGGTAAGGGCTGCCGAAGAAGGTTTTGAGCTTGATGAAGACTTTGACTTTGATTCTGGGTTACCAGTTAACCAAAGCAAAGAAGTTGTGGCATCTAAAGTAAACGTAATGTCACGGTATAAAGACTTTGTATTCCCAGTACGCATTAATGGTAAGGATAGATATATATTCTTTAATAAGAATGACCCAAGAGCCTTGCGTATGGTTCAATCATTAAAGAATTTAGATGTAGAGAATTTAGGTTTTATTGAAAGTATTGCTGGTAAATTTACCCGTTGGTTTAAGAACGTTAATACACAATACAATCCAGTCTTTGGCCTAGTCAACTTCGTTCGTGATACTGGTGGCGCATTACTTAACTTAACCAATACAGAGATTGCAGGAGATCAGGCTAAAGTAATTGCAGGTGCTTTCAAGGCTATGGGCGGGATCTTAAATGTACACAGAGCTGAACGTAAAGGTGCTCCAGCACCTACTGGACCATGGGCTCAACTATATCAAGAAGCTCGTGCTCAAGGTTTCCAAACAGGTTATCGTGATTCATTGATTCGTAATCAAGAAGAAATGCAAATCATTGAACATACGTTAGAACAGTTTAAAGATAGCAATACTAAGAAAGCATTCTATTCAGTCATTGGTGGTCTAACAGACTTCAACGACATGATGGAAAATGCAATTCGTTTATCTGCATATAAGGCTGCTATTGATAGAGGCTTTTCAAAACAAAAGGCAGCGATTATTGCTAAGAACTTAACAGTTAATTTTGACAAGAAGGGTGCTTGGACAGCTCAAGTAAACGCACTCTACGCATTCTTTAATGCTTCCGTACAAGGTACTGAACGTATCTATAGAACGATCATGGGCCCTAAAGGCAAGATGATTATTGGCGGTGGTATCTTAGCTGGTATGGTTCAAGCTATGATGATGGCCGCTGCAGGATACGATGAAGATGATCCACCAGAGTTTGTTCGTGAAAAGAACTTTATTATTCCATTACCTGATGGTACATACATTACAGTGCCATATCCATTAGGCTTTAACATATTACCTAACTCAGGCCGTATTGTAATGGACTTTATGTTACATGGTGGACGTGATCCAGCTAAGCACGCAGTATCTTTATTGTCGTCCGCTATGAATTCATTTAACCCATTAGGTAGCACAGGTTTCTCTATGCAAACAATCATGCCTACAGTGCTTGATCCTATCGCAGCATTAGCTGAGAACAGAGATGCGTTTGGTAGACCTATTGCTCGCAAAGATCGTGCCACTGCACCTACGCCAGGTTATACAAGATCAAGAGATACTTCTACTGAAATCAGTAAAGGACTATCATATTTCCTTAACCTAGCTTCAGGTGGATCTAAATACCAAAAAGGTTATATCAGTCCTACTGCAGATGAAATTGATTTCCTTGCAGGTCAAGTAGGTGGTGGTTTATATCGTGAGGTGACTAAAGCTGGTAAAGCTGTTAGCTCTGTATTTACAGGTGAAGAAGTGCCTTCATACCAAAGACCAGTTGTAGGTCGTTTTGTAGGTGAAACAGGATCACAAGCTGCGATAGCTCAAACATTCTATCAAAACATTACTCGCATGACTGACCACGAGAATGAAGTTAAAGGCCGTAAAAAGAACCAAGAGAATGTAGAATCTTATTTAAAAGAATATCCAGAAGCTAGATTGTGGAGAAGAGCTAATACTATTGAAAATGAGATCAATGAGCTTAATAAGAAGAAACGTTTATTTATAGAAAAAGGATTCCCTAAAGAACGTATTCAAGCTATTGATGCTAAGAAGGCATTAAAAATGCAAAAGTTTAATGAACAGGTTAAGGCTGCACGTCCCGAATAATCTCTGATATTGTCACTTCGCAGTACCCGTCCTTAGCAACTTCCATCCTTGTTACACACAACTTGTCTATTTGAGAATCATTCTCATATACACTAGCGTGTTCAAGGGCATCTAACAAAGGCTTTAAAATGTTGTCTACATCCCTCTTTCTGTTGTCGGGAGGGTACAGGTATACCTCCATGTGCAATCGTTCGTTTAAGACCCCTTGGCGTGCGTTTAAAGAGCATAAAAACACGGCTTCTCTAAACTCTTTTCCCTTCTTTCCGAGAAATTTCTTAGATCCGAGTTGGCCCCAGTAATGATTTACGGTAGGAGGATAGGGTAATTTTAGTTTTATTGTTTTCATATCGTGTATTATAACAGATGAATTAATATGGGTACAACCTATTGACATATATTTTATACTATGCCACTATGTTGTTTCATTATATACGAGGGTATGTGTAATGCAAGTTCTCACAGCAGTTATTCAAGCTATATGTCTTTTGTTAGGTTATTCTGACAAACACGATGCATTTATGAAAGATTGCCTTACTCGTCATAATCAAACCGAATGTCAACAATTATGGAGTCAACAATGAAAAGATTTTTAGTATTAGCTGAAGTAGAAATGGAAGATACTCAATATCATGATCTTAACAAGAAAGGTATTGAGCAAACAGATTTTATCAACTCAGTCTTAGCAGATCATGGTCGTGATCGTGGTTTAAAGATTAAGATGCGTTGCATTGAAACTGAATATCATTTACTTGATGATGTATGTAAAGCAGCTGACACAATTGCAACTGACAAAGCTTTTGATGAATTAGAAGAAGCTATGTTAAAAGTGAATATGTGTGCAGGAGGTAATTGTGAAGCGTAATCATATAAAAGCATTTCCACGTACAAACGACTGCAACCAACTAGGCATGGATCTTCGTGATTATTTTGCAGCCCATGCTATGAAAGAAATGTTTGATGCGGGATGGATAGACTCTGGAATGATTGAAGAGGTTGATTTAGATAACTTAGCAAAATGGTCTTATATAATGGCAGATGTAATGTTAAAGGCTAGAGATGAAAATAACCAATCAGTTTAACTTACCTAAACCATTTGAGAATATAGCTAAGAATCCTAGCTACTCAAAAGGTAAGGCTCATATATCTGCAACAAGCTTACTTAATAGTCCTAAGATTGTTACGCTATTAAAGAAGTATGATGATGAGTTAGAGCAAGATGTATCAGATATGATCTGGTCTATCTTTGGTTCAGCAGTTCATAACGTACTTGAAAAAGGTGCTGATGAACATAACTTAGTGGAACAAAGGTTTTTTGCTGAAATAGATGGTTGGCATATCTCTGGTGCTATTGATCTTCAAGTGGTAGATCCTGATGGCATTCATATTAAAGACTACAAGACTACATCTGTTTGGGCGGTGATGAATGATAAGCCTGAATGGGAACAGCAACTTAATATCTATGCATGGTTAGTTTACAAGAATAAACAAGTGCCTATTAAATCATTACAGATTGTTGGCATCTTAAAAGATTGGAGTAAACGTGAGGCTGAACGTAAGCCTGAGTATCCACAAAAGAATGTAGCTATTGTAGATATTCCGCTATGGACATTTGAAGAACAAGAAGCTTTTGTAAGAGGCCGTATTGCTAAACATAGTGCATCTGAATTTGCTATGGAAACAAATGGTGACCTGCCAGACTGCACGCCACAAGAGATGTGGGAAAAGCCACCTGTATGGGCAGTGATTAAAGTAGGTAATACAAGAGCCAAGTCTCTACATGAAACAGCAGAGTTAGCTGATGCTGCGCTACAAGAATTAGGTAAAGGTTATGAAGTGCAAGTTAGAAAAGGTGATAGAACAAGATGCAAGGAGTATTGTTTAGTAAATAAATGGTGCAAGCAATACGCAGACTACTTAAAGGATCAAGCATGACCAAAGAACAATCAGATGGGTCTACAGCAAGCTATTATGAATTACCCAGCGGTGCTACTGAATTACAAGAATTAATTAGTGCTAAGAATATGAATGCACAGATTGGTGAGATATTTAGAGCTTGTTATAGATATGGACAAGTAGCTCATAGTCCAGAGATAAGAGATATAAAGAAGATTTTATTCTATGCGAAAGCTGAATTAGAACGATTAAATAAACTAGAAAAGGAAAATGTATGAGTGTATATAGAAAACTACAGGAGGCTAGGTTAGAACTTCAATCTACCTCACTAAAGAAGTCTGGCAAGAATAAGTTTGCTAACTTTGAATATTTTGAACTAGGTGATTTCTTACCTACTATTCAGAATATATTTTTGAAACATGGACTATGTGGAGCGATTACTTTCTACACTGATATTGCCATATTGACTATTGTTGATACTGACAAACCAGAAGATAAGATTGAATTTAAGAGCCCTATGTCCACAGCTGAGTTAAAAGGATGTCACGCCATTCAAAATCTTGGGGCTGTGCAGACTTACTTGAGGCGGTATCTTTGGGTGGCAGCTATGGAGATCGTTGAACACGATTCTCTTGATGCTGTGACAGGAAAAGATGAGCCAAAAAAAGCTAAACCTACAGTTGAAAGTCCACGCATTGTAGGTGACAAAGGCGAGTGGCAAATAGATGCACCAGCTGACCCATTAGGTCAAGACGTTAAGGGTTGGTTGGAATTAATTAGGAATGCAACATATATGTTTTTAGATATGTGTAACAAACCTGAGGATGTGTTAATGATATTTAAGAAAAACAAAGTATTATTTGACACGGTTAAATTAACTGACCCATCATTCTTTTCAGACATGATGACTAAGTTTACAGAAGTAAAAACAAAACTAGAAAAGGAAGCAGTATGAATATAAAACTTGAATTAACTCAAGAAGAAACAGGATTCTTAATGGGAGTTTTAGCAGAACTACCTACTAAGACAGGTGCATGGACTTTAATTCAAAAAATTAAAGAACAAGCAGAACCACAAGTACCACAAACAACTAAAGAGGAGATATTAAATGGCTGAGCAAAGACCAAATAGCGGAACGCTAGGAAAGAACAGATACAAAGAAGGTAAAGAAAATAGACCTGATCTTACAGGCAACATTCATGTTGATCGTAATCTATTAATTGATTTACTTACTAAACATAAAGATAAGCCTCTTATTCAGTTAAGACTATCTGCATGGAACAAACAAAACAATGACACAGGCGAAGGCTTTTTAGGTATTGCAGTATCAGAACCTACACCTCCGAAGCAAGAAGCTGGTAAGAATCCTTGGGAGTAACCATGGAAACCATTCAGTTTGAAGGTGTTAAGGTTGCCCTTAAACAAGATAAAACTGGATACGTATTAACATTATCTATGCATCCTGACGATATCCCTGAAACACTACTCAGGGATTTTGTTGGGGCTAGATATCAAGTTGTTATGGTAAGGTTAGATAACCACGAAACTCCGATTGATCGTCAAGAAGAGTTTGCTGCTGATCGTGCTATAAGGATTTCTGGTATGTTATGTCGTGATCCAAAGTTTTGGGAATTCCTTTACTCAAGAAGTGATATCTCTACTAAAGATTATGAATCTGCAACTCAATGGTTAAGATTCTATTTAGATTTAGAATCAAGATCTCAACTTAAAACTAACATTGAAGCTCAAAATAAACTTGATGCTTTATACAGGGAATATATTGCATGGAAACCGATAAGCTAATACCGTATTCAGTTTACCTGCCAAGTGATTTACATAAGAAATTAAAAGCACTGGCTCGTGACCGTAAAGCTTCTGAACTTATTCGCAATGCAATACAGATGATTATTGATGGCAATACTGCATACAATAGCGGATACAACAAAGCTTTAAAAGACACTATAAAAGTGATTAACAATAATGAAAGTGCTATCACTATATCAGTGCATGGTATCTTAATTGCTGACAACTTAATCTCTGATATTAAAACATTGGAGGTAAGCAAATGAAGCTAACTAAAAAACAACAAGTTGAGATTATAGAAGCAAGGCTTGTGTTAAGTATGCTTAGATTTCATTCTAATTTACCTTGGATTGTTAGAAAGCTATTTAGCAAACAAGCATTAGATTGGTATGAGAAAGGCAAAGATGATGCGTTAGCTGATTACAATTGGCTTAAAGCTAAATTGAAGAGGATGGAGAAGATTAAATGACAGACAAAGAACAACTAGAAGCTGTCTATGCTGGCATGGCTATGATGGGTTATCTTATTCGTGGCACACCCATACATAAGATCCCTGAAGAAGCTAAGGCTATGGCTAAAGCTATGATGGAAGATGAGGTGAGCGTTGGCCTTCCTCCGATCAAACGCAGAGCCAAGAAATGAATGAGAAAAGATATTGCTCATCATGTCTTTCATTCAAGCCAGCATCCACAGGTAAATTAGTCTATACTGCAAGTAAACATATTAAACGATTCAAATGTGCTGTATGTTTAAGTAAAATGGTCAAACCAAATAAGGACTTATATGTTTCAAGAACTCATAAAGATAGCTGAAGAAGTATATACATTAGACAAACAACTTGGCATTCGCTTAGGTAAATGTCTAGAATCTTTAGGTAAAAAGATTACTGAACACAACGCAGAAACCAAAGCTACTAATGCTAAGATTCGTAAACTAGAAGGTAAGATTAAGTCTTTTGAATCTGCTATGCGTAGGAGAATGCACTAATGGAAAACTATAAACAATGGATGGAACAGAAGCTTACATCTGAAGATATGGAGAAGCTTCCTAAGGTAGTTAAGCCGCTTACAAGAGAAAAGATTATAGATATACTTAAAGAAAATCAGTGGGATGTTGATGAGCCAGATGATCTTATTCAGTTTGCAAGATTCATAGAAGAAGCTCATGGCATTGTATAGGAATAAGAAGTTATTAGAAGTAGTAAGAGAATCTCCATGCCAAGTTTGCGGTATTGAAGATGGTACAGTAGTCGCAGCACACTCTAATCAATCCAGAGATGGTAAATCTATATCCATGAAGAGTTCTGATTATCGCATAGCCGCAATGTGTTACAAATGCCATGCCAATCTAGATCAAGGAAGTAAGATGACTAGAGAAGAAAGAGTAGAAATGTGGGAAGATGCCCACAGAAGAACAATAGGTTGGTTATTCGAAAAAGAACACTTGGAGGTTAAATGATAGTTGACACTTTAATATTAATTCTAGTAGGATGGGTAGCAATTCTTACCTATAAGCTTGTTCGATATGAAAAAGATATGGCATTATATCAAGCTAGAATATTACAACTTATGGCTAGAACTAATATGCTTAAAAGAGAAGGCCGTCCCATGACTAAAAAAGAAGCTATTAAGATTGCCGATGAAATGTTTGATATTGTAGAAGGAAAAGATGATGAAAGCTGATGCATGGTTGTTACAAGAGTTCGATGAAAAAGGCAATATTGTCTGGTCATCTATCATGCCTATAAGGCCAAAAGAGCTGTCTTGGTTTAAAGACCTGCCTAGCAAGAAACATAATATTGTCCTGACTCCTCTGTATGCAGATCATACCCAAGCAGAAAAGTTTAGCGGTGTGAAGTCCTACAAAGAGTCCACACAGCGTTTGATAGAAGCCAATCAAGGACTATAAATGACCACCCGTCTTATCAACGATTATACAGTTAAGGTAACGTATGATATGTTGAGAAAGATGCCCCCATTCAATGACTGGAAACTTCCAGCCCCACACAAAATTATTTTTGAAACAAACACTGATCCAACTATCTGCGGTGAGTTTGATGTAGAGCCAATGATTATGAGGATTAGCACGCACCACCAAGAAACCTATGTCAACATGATGAGAACCGTTGCACATGAAATGGTTCATCTAAAGCTTTACTTAGATGGTAAAACACATTATGATAAGCATGATCAAACATTTAGGAAATTGATGTTTCAATTCAATGCTTTATACGGGTTTGATAGGAAAGAATTATAAACTTACGAGGGAAACCATGAAATATAAATCAGTATTAGTTATATCAGATCTACATATTCCGTACCACCACCCAGATGCTTTTGCTTTTCTCACCGCACTCAAAAAACAATACAAGCCAGACCATGTAGTCAACATAGGTGATGAATTAGATATGCACGCTATGTCTATGCATGATAGCGATCCAGACTTATACTCTGCTGGTCATGAGTTGGCTGCCTCTATATCTTATATTCAGAAGCTTGAAAAGATATTTCCTAAGATGACTATCGTTCACTCTAATCATTCATCTATGTTATTTAGACGTGCATTAAAACATGGTGTGCCTAAAGGTTACCTTAAACATTACAATGATTATCTTGGTGTAGGTAATGGTTGGCAGTGGGTTGATGATCACACAATTACTTTGTCAGATGGTTCACGTTGTTTCTTTACTCACGGATTATCTGCTGACGTTCTTAAAGTAGCCATGCAGTATGGTATGAATACGGTTCAGGGCCACTATCATACGAAGTTCAGCATTGGCTACTACTCTAATCCAGATGCACTAGTCTGGGGTATGCAAGTTGGTTGTTTAATCAATCAGAAGTCTATGGCATTCCAATATGCTAAAAACTTTAAGACTAGATTCATTGTAGGTTGTGGCATGATCATCAATGGTCAGCCTAAACTCATGCCTATGATGCTTAATGCAAATGGTAAATGGATTGGTAAACTTTTGTAGGAGATATTATGCATTACATAATGATAGTAATCATGTTTGGCAATATGTCTGTTGAAACCTATAGTGTAGAATTTGATTCACAACTTACTTGTGAGAATGCAAAAACCGCTATAATAGAAAAGTATGATAATGTTAAACGACCAGGGATTACCCCTGTCATTATGTGTTTAAGGAAATAGTATGGCAAGTGAAGCAGGAAAAGGCAGTAAACAAAGACCCACTAATAGAGAAGCCTATGACGAGGCATATGATCGTATATGGGGCAAGAAGAAGAATCAATCCTATAAAGATAAACCATACAAAGATGGCGTAGCTTATGATTCAGATTCAGAAATGCTTCGTGATATTAGATATGATGTAAAGTATATACCAGACGATCACTATGAAGAGTGAGGTTCAGTCGCCTTGCATTAAAGTTTGTAAGCTGGAAAACAATCACTGCGTAGGCTGTGGTAGATCTAAGCATGACATTACTTATTGGAATGAATACAGTAATGAGAAGAAGTTCCAGATAGTAAGAAAACTTAAGAAGAAAAAAAGATGAACAAATTAGACCCTATCGTTCACGGAATAGTCATTGCCGCCATGATGTATGGAATGTATGGTGTCATTAAACTATTCATAATGATGTATCAATACTTCTAATTACCAAAACATAGTTAATACGCCATTCAAGCGTATCAAATGTCCTTGTAATGTAATCCTGTATTCCCCATTCACATAAGTTTTTAATCCAGCAATCCTATGTAGCATAGTGCCATCATGGCCTATAAATTCTTTCTCTTCATAGGCTATATGTTTCTGTTTCCCATCTTCAATATAATCCAACCCACCCCCACCGCTTGGCATTTTGATTGCTACGGTGAATGCATAGGGATCAACTGATCCTAAGTCTAATGTAAGATGCGGGTAGTCTTGATGCCAAAGACCTGCATGGTTAAGCAGGAATGGACTTGACATAAAGATGTGGAAGGAAGGTATTGCTAGGCGATCACTGATTGCAATAGGCTCACCGAACTGATTCGATAAGTGATCAATAATGATACCATATAAGCTATCAAATTCTTTTAAAAGTATTGGGTTTAGAGTCTTGATTTCCTCATGGTAAGCTGGGGTCTTGCCATCTAGGTAAGAGCACCTTCCAAGAGTGTAGAACGGGAATTCATCTGATCTTGATATCCAGTGATGTTGCAGTCTAAAGACTTTATCGGCTATATCATCAACATCTATATCAAGTTTATGGCGTACAAAAGGGGACATAAGTCCCCTATTATACTACTAATAGCAATCTGTTACGATAACCATTACTTGTTCATTACGTACATAGTTACTTCAAAGCCAAATCTCATTTCAGTAGCTGCTGGTTTTGTCCACATAATATTCTCCTATATGTTTATATTTTGCTATTTTGTATACACGTTATTGTGTATATGTTTATATTATGCCCATTTATATACATATCCATCAGTAAAACCATGAATCCAGCCTAATACTATATAACATTTAGTTATATACAAGTATTTCTATATAATTTTTACAAATATGTTGACAGGAATAGTCAGGTTTGCTATAGTTTCGTTGTGAGTCCCTTTCCTCACGGCTTTTCTTTATCTACTCTCTCTGATAAAGTCTCGGTGTCCCTCGCACCTTAAAACCCTTAGGCTGATCACCTAGGGGTTTTTCTTTTGTACCTCTTGCTTTTTTAATCCAATAGGTGTAAATTTATAAATGAGAGATTAGAGAAGAAAAGTTGATGATGTATTTCTACGTCATTATCTTTCTATACTCAATCTATCCGTACTCCAAACGTTATCAGTGCACCTACATGGGTGGCTTGGAACGAAACATAGGCCTTGTTTACACCCGCAAGCGAGCCTCGTGAACTTAAATGGGTATCACACAAGATGCATAGGACTGGGGTGACTTGCCTACTATGCACCGATTGAACATTAACTCTGTGTAGGATTGGTATTGAGTGTGCTTCTGTTGCTCTCTATGGATCAAAGGTGATACTTCTCACCCTAGGCGGAGCTATGTCTAAAAACAATGAAAGGATCATATGAGTTTTGAGAAAAGAAAACAAGATGGCTTTTTAACTAAGAAGCTTGCAGAAGAATTAAAGTTGTATCATACTACTCCTGAGGAACTAGATCCCGTTAGAAAGATGGCAATAGATTATCTGCTCTCTGATAGCTGGAAGAATTACAAAACATATAAGGGAATCCCACAATGAACTTCACACACGCAGTAGTAGATGATGGCGATATCATCAGAAAATATCGTTGGTCAAAACGAGAAGCTAAATGGTATAAAGATACGCACCCTGATATAGATGTGATAGAGTTACCTAAAGAACCAAAGGAAGTATTTAACATTAACGATTACGAGGAAGCACCATACTAATGAGCGAAGTCTATCATAAAAAATATTTAACGACTGAACAGGTCATAGCAATCAAGAAGGCATTAAAGACCATGCCTATTCCAAAAGTAGCTAAAGAATTTAATCTTAACAAACACAATGTAAGAAATATCTATCTTGGTATTTCATATAGAAACGTGGGTGAGTAACATGGCTGAGACAAAGAAAACAATCATAGTTGAAAATGTTTTAGTTAAGGGGTATATTAAACACGCTAATGGAAAAAAGACTTTGTTTGAATTTAACAAACAAGACTTTAACCCAAAAGCATTCGAGAAAATATTTGAGGAAGTGGGGAATAAATTTTAATGTATACCGCAATTGATGACAGGAAGATGGCCAATAAAATATTGTTTTATATTGTAGGATGTCCAAATGCTACGATAGATGACATCATTAATAATTGCCATACTAACTACCGCAGATTAAAGAAGTTAGAAGCAGAGGGATATATCGTATTACCAAAACCAACAGCGAGAGGACAAAGAAATAAGCAATACTATGAGGACAAAGCCATTCAATCAAGCGGTGCATGATGCTTGTGATCCGCCAGCAAGGGAAGCAGTAAGTAAGTATATCAAAGCCACATGGGGAATGAATGCGTGGCACAATCCTAATCAGTATGCAGTTGATCTCATTATCGAAAAAGATAAAGAGTTAATCGGCTATGCTGAAATTGAAATGAGAGATTGGGATCATTGTCCCTTCAAAACAATCCATATACCCAAGCGAAAAGATAAACTATTCAACAACGATAAGAAGACTATTTATTTTGTTGTGTCAAGAGGTATGGAACGTGCATGGTATATAGATTCACAAGTGATTAAAGATTCAGCAGTCGCTGAGATACCTAACAAAGCAGTAAGTCAAGGGGAATATTTTTACGATGTTCCTACATACCTATTCACTGAAGTAAATTTGTAGCATAGAATTATAAATGAGAGACAAGCCACAATATACAGATTTAGAACATAGGATATTAGAGTTATCTGATGTCATTGATATGTTAAATGAAGAGAACATTAAGCTCAAAGATATTGTTGCCTCTCACCAATGGAATGCAACAGAGTTTGAACAAGATTATATATTGCATGAGATCACTCAACTCAGAAAAGATATAGCAGTGCTAGAGAAGAGCGAAGCAAGTGCAATAGCAAGTAGAGATATGTTTCAAAATAGAAATGCAGAATTACTAAAACAATTAGCGTATTACAAGAGGCTTCACAAAGCCTAGCCCACGCCAGAGGGAATCTGGAAGTTAAAGGATAATAATGTTAGAACTAAGAGAACACCAAAAGGGTGTTATTGATGCATTGCGTCAAGGATTTAAAGATGGTCATAGGGCTCAACTACTCTACGCACCCACAGGATTTGGAAAGACAGAGGTAGCTATCTACTTGATGGAAGCTACAAGAAAGAAAGATAACCGATCAGGCATGATCTTAGATCGTATAGTCTTAGTAGATCAAACATCACAACGACTAGAGAAGTATAATATTTTTCATGGCGTTCACCAAGCTGACCATTGGAAATATAATACATCAGAACTCATTCAAATATGCTCTTCTCAAACATTAGAGCGCAGACAAGACTTTCCAAAGATGGACTTGTTGATTATAGATGAATGTCATATTGCAAGAAGACAGATCACAGAACTGATTAAGAAGAACCCAAAGCTCAGAGTGATTGGACTTACCGCTACACCCTTCACAAAAGGACTTGGTGATATCTATACCAATGTTGTATGCGGATCAACGACACAATCCCTCGTGATTAATAAATGGTTAGCCCCTCTCAAAGTTTATATTGCCAAAGAAATTGACATGAAGGGCGCTAAAAAGATTGCGGGTGAATGGTCTCCTGATGTTGTTACAGAACGAGGCATGAGAATAACAGGGGATATTGTTCAGGAATGGATTAAAAAGACCCATGAGATATTCGGCAGGCCACGCAAGACCATAGTCTTTTGCGCTGGAGTAGCACATGGTCAAGACTTGGTTAAGCAGTTTGCCGAGAAGGGATACAATTTTGTATCTATCTCATATAAAGAAACAAGCGAATTCAAGAAGGAGGTGATCGAGAACTTTAGCAAGCCCGATACAGACATTCATGGATTAATTGCTACTGATATTTTAACTCGTGGCTTTGATGTCCCTGATGTAATGATCGGAGTATCCGCTAGGCCATTCAGTAAATCCCTATCCTCACATATTCAACAGATGGGTAGGGTGATGCGCCCTTCGCCTGATAAAGAGTTTGCCTTATGGTTAGACCACTCAGGTAATTATGTCCGCTTCCGTAATGAATGGGAAGAAGTCTATCAAGAAGGTGTTAAAGACTTAGACCCTAGCAAGATAGAACACGCACATAAAGAACCCACAGAACGAGAAAAGAAAGAAGCTAAGTGTCCCGCTTGCTCTGCGTTATGGGAACATGGATCAGAGGAATGTTATGCTTGCGGTTATGTCAGGAAGAAAAAACAATTCGGATCAATAGCGGGTGAGATGCACGAACTAGGTATGAATGGTCGTGATAAGCTAGAGAACCGCCAACAATTCTTCTCTGAGTTGTTATACGTTGCTAAGAATAAGAATTATAGTCCTAATTGGGCAAGCCATAAGTATAGGGAAAAGTATGGTGTATGGCCTAGAGATTTAGTATATCGAACTGACACCCCATCTATTGCTACTATGAATTGGATCAAACATAGAATGATCGCTTATAGTAAAGCTAATAAAAAAGATAGGAAGGTAGCATGAGGTTCGAAGATTTTGCAAGGATACATGGTCTCATCGTTGATCGTGTGATCCCACATAGACAAGTTAGAACACCCACAGAAGATAAACCAAGAAGTAAAAACGGATCGTATAAGTTCTTAGGCCATGTTGGTTTTGTAATTAATTGGGCTACGATGGAAGAGCCAGCAATTTGGTTTTCTGATGATAAAACCGCCTCAGTCGAGGTGTTTAAAAAGAGTTCAATCGATCACACTAAAGAGCGTGAACGTCTAGCTAAGAAAGCAAGTGAGAAAGCGGGTTGGATACTACACCAATGCAAACAAGAAAACCACCCATACCTAGCATCTAAAGGATTTCCTAATGAGTTAGGTAATGTATGGACTAAAGATAATGAACGCATATTAGTTATACCCATGCGGATCGACAAAAGACTCGTTGGTTGTCAACTCATCGATGACAAGGGGGTCAAGAAGTTCCTGTATGGTCAGACTACTAAGGGGGCAACCCTCACCATGAACGCAAAAGGGTATCCCATCTTCTGTGAGGGGTATGCGACTGCCCTTAGCATCAGAGAAGCCATGATCGCTAACAATGTCAAGTATTCGATCCACGTTTGCTTTAGTGCATCTAACATGAAGTTCGTAGCAGGGCAATTCCCCTATGGACTCATCGTTGCCGACAACGATCACTCCCATGTTGGTGAGACTACCGCTAGGAAAACAGGCAAGCCTTATTGGATTTCGCCCGCAATCTCCGAAGATTTTAATGATTTTCATAAACGAGTAGGCCTCTTTAAAGCCTCTCAATCCCTTAAAAAGAAGTTAATAGAGATAGGTAGCTTGGTGTTCTAAACTACCTATTATAGATCAATAAAAGTAAAGATTATTGACTTGCGCTAACAAAGGTTTCTTAAATACATTCTTGCTTGGGTGTATTCTATGGTCATGGAAAAACTGAGAATGCCCAACGGGATTGTAAGTATAGCCCTTTTGTTTTGTTAGAAATTTAACTGCCTGTAATTTATAAGTTAGTAATTGAATATGTGTTGGCTCTTTGGCCTTTCCTTGTTGGATCAAGGATATATACTCGAATTGTTTTGGCTCGTAAACTACATCACACACTCGACTAATCGTCTTGGCTCTGTTCATAACGACATTATAAACTGCCATCTGATTATCAAAGTTAGCACCCGCTTCACCGAATAATACAAGGGCTAAGCAAGTGCTTGCTAGTTCTAGTTCTACCATAAATAGTCCTCTTTGTTATTATGGAACGCACAGATTATCAGTATTATCAAGGCTTTCAAAGCATACATGGTCATCAATGTATGCTAAAATAAGCCTTACGGGCTATCCCTTTACCTCAACAACCCTGAAATCTTCAGCGTCAGGAACGTCTTCCATCTCACCATTCCTAACTGCTTTACGCATCTGTTTAAAGAAATACTTTAAATCTTCCTCTGCGTCTTCCTCTGTATCATAAGTAGTTGGTATTGTATTTCCATGCTCATCTTCATGAGACCAAGTATTAGTCCAACCACCACATAAACAAAACTCTTGAATTTCATAGCGCATCATCTTCCTCCTCATCTACCATAAAATTAATTGATCTAATACCCTCAAATATCTGCATAACCTCGTAATCAATATCTAATTTATCTAATGCTTCAAAAAGTTCTTTTGGTGTCATATATCCCCCTAGTTAGTTAAGGCTTCATGTTTCAAAGCCATGTTGTCAATACAATTATTCATTCTTCTATCTGCTTCAATAGCTATGCTAACCATAAGATCAATGTAGTCATCACCCTCAACGCCCTCAATCTCATCTGCATCTTGCATAGCTTCTAATACGCTTTTATATATTGCTAATGCTCTGTTGTTCATAGCTTTTCCTCCGTATATACATCTTTATATTTAGCGGTAATAACTAACATCTCATGTCTTGGGTCAGCTTCGCATACTTTACATATCTCAACCCATACATCTTCATGGTGAAAGTCATCAGGGTATAGCTTTAAATGAAAAAATTCACTCATGTTATTCCTCCACATCATCTATTGTAAAATTATCGTAATCACAAGGCTCTAATTGAGTTGCCATGTCATAAAACTTCTGAATAGCTTCCTCTTTAGTTTCTGCCTCAATATCCTCTTTATAAAACACTTGCTCACTTGCTCTAATTCTAAATGTTTTCATCTTTTAACTCCTCTACCTTTCTTTTATCCTCATAATAATCTACAACTTCAAAACCATGTTTGTTTGGCAAAGTTTCCATATATTCAGCGTGATTAAAAAAATCTATATCGTCAAACAATTGATCTACTTCATCAATGCTTTCTGCTTCAATATGGTAAACAACATTAACTATTTCCTGACGCTTTTCAGGCACGATAACTTTAAATGTTTTCATTGTTGGCTCTCCCCTATAAATGTTATATCTGCATCTCTGATATCACTAGGCTCTAAATCGCTATATACCTCCCAAAACTTTTCACTAGCCTCATCACGATCATTAGCCTCTACAATTTTTTTATACACATGAGTTTCCCTTGCTTCAATATAAAATTTACGCACCTTTTATCTCCTTAATTAAAACATCATCTAAATATTTAGCATCAACAGGATCAATACTTCCCTCACCATCATAAAGTTTTGCAAGGGCTTTATCCTCTGTGTCCGCTTCCATTATGTAATATTGCCACAATGTCTCTCTAATCATAAATTTAGGCATTTTTTAACTCCTCTAGTTAAGATTATCAAATGATAATCAGATAGCACCCATAAGGCGCTATCGGGTATCACTTAAATAACAGGGATAATGCTTAGGTTTTCATCAGATGTATATAATGCCCCTCCGTCATTACCTTCATCATCTTTCTGAGGAATTATGTATGAGCCATCAGTAAATTTAATAATGATAGGCTTGCTATACCACATAAAATCATTCATTTCCTCATCATTCATGTATCTAACTGATTGAATAGTCTTGCCTACTAAAAAATCACTAGCCTTTTTATTCCATTTATTAGTGATATCTAAATTGTATTGTTTTCTTTCTTGCGGTGTCATACTGCCTCCTCTATAAGTTCTAGTTCTGAAGTTCTATATATAAGTGTATTATCGGGTGCTTCAAACTCGCTATCGTCATCAGTAATAACAACCTTTGTCCCCCAATCGTAGCGTATGATTGTCCCTGTAATATCTTGGTCTTTTACTTTTACCCTGTCCCCAATATTCATACTGAACCCCCATAAAACTTTTCAAAGTCTTCAGAGTAAAAGGTTCTAGTGCAACCCCTTGATACCCTAATCCAACCATCTTCATCATAATCATTGTTGGTCATAGCAAACTCTATTGTGATAGAAGTAATTAATGACGGATCGCCATCATCTACTTCATCAGCTTCAGTTTCATACTCATCTACTTCCGCCTTATCTACTACAAAATCATGGTGTGCAAAAAAATACTGCCCTACATTTACACCCATACATTTTGAAAATTCATCTATATCATTTTCTTTCAAGTAAATACTCATCTCACTTCCTCCTCGATGTTATCTTTATAAAATTTCTCTATCTCTTTATCAGGCATATTGACCCAACCTTTCCAACCATTTCTGATAATATCTTCCATACTACTCCACTCTGCACCTTCGTGAAGCCAATCAGTTTCATATTTAATACAAGCCTCTCTCATTTCATCTATTGTCATACTGCCTCCCATTTCTTAATTTGATCTAATAAATCCTCTGCCAATTCAAGCCTACCTTCAAAAATACCCCCTGAATTATCTGTGAGATATTCATTTCCCAAAGCGTCTTCAGCGTCTTCTGATACATTAATACAATAATTTTTTATTAGCTTTATAATTGCCTCATGCTTATTCATATTGCCCCCTTTATTCTATTTGGTCTTTTTTATATACATATGCTTGAATGCCTCTGTCATTTAATGCCTCTATAATGTCGTCTAAAAAATCACCACTACTTTCAAAAACATCACTTACTTCTATTACATAATCTTCTGTTTTTTTCTTATTCATACCGCCTCCCAATCGCTATCAATTTCATAAGCCAAAACCCACTCAAAAAAGTCATCTTCGTTATCTTTCCACATATAAGCAAAGTCTTTATCGTCATATCTTAATTGCTGAAATTCATTGTAAAGCCTATGATTTTTGTAAGTCATATTGCCCCCTCTGTTTGTTTAACATCACTATGTTGTTTGCGCCAAGCCTTGACCATAGAATACCGCATGGCCTCTCTTAAAGTTCTTGGTGTCTGCCATTGATAGTAATTGTATTTAAAGAATTGCTTAGCCTTTTCTTGATCTGTTTTCATAGTTCCCCCTACCATGATGATTGATAATAAAAATCCCAATTATCTTTGATATCCTCATCAGAGATAAGCTTTTCTAAAGCGGGTATTGTTCGTCTAATCTGTTCTAGTTCCCATTCTTTTCCGTCATTATCATCAGCTTGAAGCGGGAATATATCCTCAGCTATTGACGGATTTTTATCTACCTTTCTCAAGGTATCCAATAGATTTCCTAATAAATCTCTTGAAACAAAATACTCCCCACAATTATCCTCGCCACCTTGAGCATTCATAACGAACCAATGATGAATAGCCCATGCCTTGCGCCAATAAAAAGCCTCTTTTCTTACTTCATTCGTATGACCTAATGACGCACCGCCTATCATTTCATCAATCTTATTTGCTAAGGCTTGATCGTGTTCGTTAAAACTCCACAAATAACGCTTAGCTGATAAATACATATCTAGTCCCATTTTTTACTCCTTAAAATATACATCGCAAGTTAATTTCCAATTATCAAAATACCCTTTTCTTTCTATACCAAACTCCATCAACTTATCTTCAAACATGGCCAATATTTCCTCATACATATTTTGGCTAATATCTGATAAATCAGCTTGAAGCCCATGCTTTTCAACATAAGCTTCTGCCTTAGCTTGCATTTCCTCATTTTCAACATTTATAGTCATAATTTTCCCCTTTCAAAGTTAATAAAAACAAAACCGCCTCATGCGAAGTAATGACGCAAACTTTTCTATGCGCCTACTTATCCCATAAAGCGATAATTTCACCTGATTTAATCAGATCAGCAACCCATAACCCGAAATCAGTAGAGCGATAAAAAGCATTGAAGCCCCTGTCCTGATGTCTTAGTTGTTGAAACCTATCAACCAAGTTATCAAAATCAACCATTTGTAATTTTTCCATGATTAAGCCTCAGGGTGCTTATGTTCCCAAACACCCTTCCCTAAGTTAATTAATGTCTGCGCCTCATTTGGATATAATCCATGATGCTCAGCAAATTTATCAATAGTAAGATAATCGTTTCTATAATCTAAATATGCATCAATAAGGATATCTCTTAATTCTTTATTCCATTTGATCATGATTAGCCCTCTCTTTTAAAATGTCTCTGATAATTTCCGCCTCATGCTCGGTAATGCTAAGCCAATTCGTATTTCCGCTTTCTGCATTAATTTTCAGGCTTAAAGCCTCGCCCTTAGTGTTGAATATCTTGTTGAATTGCTGGTCGATATAATCCATAAAGAACCCCTTCAAAAGTTTATAAATTGGCCTAATTTAAGCCCCTAAGCGCCCTAAGATAAGGCGCTTAAAGATTAAACTACATGAGGCGTTTGTTGTGCTAGCGTGTCGCATTCCTCTTTATTAATCAAGCCTAAGCGCCTTAAATCGTGCATTATTGAATAGTTAGTATGGAAAACCATATCCATACCGCAACCGCCAATTCTGAAGTAGTCGCTATCATTAATTTTTCTGTATCCTAAAGCGTCAAAGAATTGATAAAAATTATAAAGAAAATGTCTATTCTCGCCCTTGCTCATCTCTAAGAATTTAATAGTGCGGGACATTCCGCTTTTTGAAACCGAACCGATAGAACAGATCATTCTAGCCTCTTTAATTGCGCTTATATATCTTTTGGCGTGATCTATGAAAGTTTCGGAAGTCATTCCATAGGTGTTCTTTTTATTGTAATTTTTTACTATTACTTCTATTTCTGTTGTGTTTATCATTTTGAAGCCCCTTTTTGTTGTTTTTTCATTTTCAAAACTACCTCGCAAGCCTGAAGTCTTAGATTATCATCATCAGAATTTAAGAAGCCCCCAAGCGTGTTTAACGCTTTTTTCATGTTCCGAAGTTCCCATTCAGGCCTAGCGGATAGATCAACGATATATTCTTGAAGCGTCATTTTTAACCCCCTTTTTTAAGTAAAGATATGCTTAATAAAGCATGATGATCGAAAGCCCTAGCGTCTTTATAGATAGTATCGAAAAGCCTATTAATAGCCATAACCTCATTTTTTGCTAAAACATAAGTTTTATATTGTTTATTATCTTTAATATATAAAGCCCTATATTTATTCATTTTGAGGCCTCAGATATTAAAGAGGCCAAGCGCTCAGCGAACCATTCATTTATTAAAGTTAAAGCGTCTTTTTCAGGTATATTATAAATTGAAGCGATAATATCAGGGCTTGCTATTATGCCCTGATCATGCGCCTTGTCTAACATTCTGAAAATCCAATCCCGTTTAAAAATAGCCTGTTCATTCATAAGAAGCCCCCTTGATAGCTAGAAAAGCATAAGCCCCCGCCACGATAAAGCATAATAGCGAAGCGAAAAGGCCTATAAACTCTAATGCATATAGGCCTAAGATTGATAGAAGCGTAGATTGTAAAGCCCTCAATAGTTCATACATGGTTAAGCCCTCTCTAATAGTTATTATTGACATAATCAAGCAAGGAAGCCTTGATTGATTGAGTATCGATGTTCTGATAGTCGTTATTGATAAGATTGGTTAAAAGGCTAGTGTAGTTCTCATCATCTAATAGTAAATGACTATCGACTAAGGCCTCATTGACTACTGCGCTATGTATTGCATTAGCTAAACTATAATTAATGTTCATATATTGCCCCTTTCGTTGATAAATAAGGCCTCTCTAAGCCTTAAAGATATTAGATCAAATAATTAAAAATAATGCAAGTTATTTATACAATTTTATCAATTGACTAAAAGCCCCCTGAAAATAGCATGGATAGCGAAGCGAAAAAGCCCGATATGTGTTCTAAACGTATAGGGAAAGCATATAAGAGAGTATATGAATTGGTTAATAGGATAACCTTACCTGATATAAGATCGTGGCTCAAAATCGATTTATGTAAGCCGAAAAGATAGCAATATATAAAAAAACAATATATAATACCCTTTTCTTATATGTTCCTGTTATATACCTATTAAATATGAAGCTAACCCGTAAACAGATTAAAGAAGGCCTTGAGGCTATGCCAATAGATACCTTACTTATCGGAAGCCCTAAAACCTTGACCCATAAACAAAAAGAATTCGCCAAAGGTGTAGCGATGGGTAAACCAAAGGCGCAAGCTTATCGGGAAGCCTATGACACCAAAACAACCGCCAACGCTCAGGCCGTAGAAGCTCATAGGCTATCAAATAACCCTCACATTTCACTAATGATAGAGGCGATGAAGGTAGGTTTAGAGGCTCAAAAATATCTTTTACCCGCTCATTTAAGAGCCTTAACCATACAAAAGCTTACAGAAAAGGCGCTTGATCCCGAAGTCAATCACGCTCAACAGATAAAAGCCCTTGAATTATTAGGGAAGATTACAGAAGTAGCCCTTTTCACAGAGCGAAAAGAGATAACCGCAACCGATACAAGCGCTAAGGCTAAGGATAGGCTTATAGATACCCTAGCGAAAGCGATCAGATCATCATCAAATATTAGTTTGGATAAGAAGCAACAAGCAGACGATCTATTAAGAGAGATAACAGGCGGTTCTTTAGATAACCCTAACCCTGAAACTATTGACCAAGCGCCTGAGGATAACATTGACCAAGATCATATAACCGAAGATCATCTATCAACCGAACCTGAGGCGGAAGAAAAGGCGGAAGGCTTGACCCCACCCGATGCTACCCCCCAAATTGCAGGAAATTTTGAGGATGACCTAAGCCATACTATTCCAGACAAACAATCACCAACTTTAACGGAAACACCCCCCTTATCCTTTACAGAATCAGAGTGGGGAGGGGGTGATAATTTTTGGGACAAGTTTGAAGATAAGCCTACAGAAACACCCCCCCTTGATAAATATGGGTCCCCTCATGACTAGGGGTATATATATTTTTTTAATCTGTATGGGTTTATATGGATGTACTCAGTTCGCTGCTTCTGTAGGAGGCACCTTTGTGGGTAATATAGCCTCAGATAAGTTTATTAAGAGCACTGAAGGTAAGCCTGCTAAGGTTGTTGATAAGAGTAGGGGTAAGAAGTGACCTACGAGAGGATTGATGTCTCTATGGTCTATACTCATGTCATATGGTACTTTGTCTTTACTATCTATATTAATACTGTCTTATTTGCTTTATATGCAATATGGGCTGACCTAAAGGGTTATAGGGGGCGGAAAGAAGATTGGGCGATGGTTGGATTGGTTTTAACATGGATTGCTTTGGCTTTTATGGTTTATTACGTTACGGAGTCTTTATGAAAAATTATGAATACGAACTTGATAAGTCTACTGGAGAAATAGTTAAGAGATATGTCGATATGATTAATAATGATGGATTCAAAAAGAATAAACTTCCCTATAGTCCAGAGTTTACCTATTGGTATGAAAGAATCTACTTACAGAGCCCTAGTCTTTGTGCGTTACAGTATGACGATGAAAAGATGTGGGAAGCATGGAAGGCAGCTAAAGAACTTGGAGTTAGAAATGTGGAATTATAGAATAATGAAAAGTAAATGTCCTAGGACAGGGGAACTTTACTATACACTTAATGAGGTTTTTTATCATGATGATGGTAGGTTAAAAGCTTATAGCGAACGTGATGAGGTTATGGGTGACACCAAAGAGGAAATCATTAGTATTTTAGAAATGATGTTATCTGACGCTAAGAAGGATAGGCCTATATTAACTGAGGCTGACTTTAAAGTATGACCCCAGCACAAAAAGAGATATTCCTAATAGTAGACGAGTTCTGGAAGACCTATGGCTTTGGTCCGACTATAGATGATGTGATGCGTCTAACGGGCGAAAAAGGTAGGGGTAATGTGGCCCGTAAGATGCAAATACTTATTGAGATAGGGGTTTGCAAAGGGGTTAAGGGAAGAGCTAGGTCAATCCGTCCAGCAGGGCTAAGGGTAAGAGATCTTGAGTGATAAAGTCGTAGAACTGATTAATATGTTGTCTCCTGAAGAACAGGCCATGATCTTTGAACAGGTCAGGGAGTATGACAATGCTGTGATTCGTGAAGAAGGCAGTGAAGACTTTATGAAGTTTGTAACTACGATGTGGCCTGGATTTATTCATGGAAGACACCATGCATTGATGGCGAGGAAGTTTGAACAGATCGCTAATGGTGAGATCAAACGATTAATCATTAATATGCCTCCTAGACATACAAAGTCTGAGTTTGCATCCTTTTTACTCCCTGCATGGTTCTTAGGAAGGTTTCCAAACAAGAAGATTATTCAATGTTCTAATACAGCTGAACTTGCAGTTGGGTTTGGACGAAAGGTGCGAAATCTGGTAGACTCTGAGGTATATGGCAAAATATTCCCAAACGTGGCCCTTCGCTCTGACTCTAAAGCTGCTGGCCGTTGGTCTACTAATGCCAATGGTGAGTATTTTGCTATTGGTGTTGGTGGTACTGTCACTGGTAAAGGAGCTGATCTTCTCATCATTGACGATCCTCATTCGGAGCAAGAAGCAGCGTTAGCCGCTGGAGATCCATCGGTATACGATAAAGTATTTGAGTGGTACACCTCAGGTCCACGTCAGCGTTTACAACCTGGAGGTTCGATTGTAGTGGTGATGACCCGTTGGGCTAAACGAGACCTAACAGGCAGGATTCTACAATCTATGGTGGATCGTGATGGTGATGAATGGGAAATCATTGAACTCCCAGCCATCCTTCCAAATGAAAAACCTTTATGGCCAGAGTTTTGGTCTTTTGATGAATTAAGTAAATTAAGAATAGAGTTGCCGTTAAGTAAATGGCAAGCTCAGTACCAACAAGACCCAACCTCTGAAGAAGGTGCGCTAGTTAAGCGTGAATGGTGGCAAGAGTGGGAAGCAGAAAACCCACCTTACTGTCAGTTTATTATTCAGTCATGGGATACGGCTTTTACCAAGAATGAACGTTCTGACTATTCAGCTTGTACCACTTGGGGAGTGTTTTATAAAGATGAAAACGAAAATGATCCTCATATTATTCTTCTTGATGCTTTTAAAGAGCGGATGGAATTTCCAGAACTTAAAGCAAGAGCGCTTGAATACTATCAAGAATGGCAACCTGATGCCTTTATTATCGAAGCAAAAGCCTCTGGAGCCCCGTTAGTATTTGAATTAAGAAGGATGGGAATACCCGTTCAAGAGTTTACACCGACCCGTGGAAACGATAAAATAAGCAGATTAAACTCTGTAACAGATTTATTCGCTTCTGGCAAGGTATGGGCACCACGCAAAAGGTGGGCCGAAGAAGTCATAGAAGAGATGGCAGCCTTTCCGAATTCAGACCACGATGACTTAGTGGACTCTTCAACCCAAGCTCTTATTCGGTTTAGAAAGGGAGGATTCGTTAATCTTCCAACAGACGAACCAGATGAACCAAGAGAATTTAGACGCAAAGTAGCATATTACTAAGGAAAAATTATGGCAATCGACAAAGCATTATACGAAGCACCACAAGGTCTAGCAGCAATTGATCAAGCACCTCCAGTTGAAATTGAAATTGAAGATCCAGAATCTGTCAGTATTAAAATGGATGGATTAGAAATTGATCTTGAAAAAGCAGAAGACACTGAAGAGTTTAACAAAAACTTAGCAGAAGAATTAACTGAAGGTGAGTTAACGCTTTTAGCAGGTGATCTCATTGGTGATTTTGATGGTGACGTAGCGTCAAGAAAAGACTGGATTCAAACTTATGTCGATGGTTTAGAATTACTTGGTCTTAAAATTGAAGAACGCTCAGAGCCATGGGATGGTGCGTGTGGAGTCTATCACCCAATCTTAGCTGAAGCAGTCACTAAATTCCAATCAGAAACAATCATGGATACTTTCCCAGCATCTGGTCCAGTTAAGGGCGAGATCATTGGAAAAGAAACACAAGAGAAAAAAGATGCCATGGAGCGTGTCGTTGATGACATGAACTATGAGCTTACAGAAAAGATGACAGAGTATCGTTCAGAACATGAACGTATGCTATGGGGTACAGCGTTATCTGGTAACGGATTTAAGAAAGTCTACGTAGATCCAGGTCTTGATCGTCAAGTATCTATCTATGTTCCTTCAGAAGATTTAGTTGTACCTTATGGTGCATCTAATCTTGAAACAGCAGAGCGTGTATCACACGTTATGCGTAAAACAGAAAATGAATTACTAAGACTTCAACTTGATGGATTCTATCGTGATGTTGAATTAGGCGCACCACAAAATACATTAGATGAAGTTGAGAAGAAGATTGCAGAGAAGTTAGGCTTCCGTGCAACAACTGATTCTAGATATAAATTGATTGAAATGCAGGTTGATTTAGATCTTCCTGGATTTGAACATAAAGATGACAAAGGTAATAAGACTGGTTTAAAACTTCCATACATTGTCACTATTGAATACGGCAGCATGACAGTATTAGCTGTACGTAGAAACTGGGAACCAGATGATGAGACATATCAAAAACGTCAGCACTTTGTTCACTATCCATACATTCCAGGCTTTGGCTTCTATGCATTTGGTCTTATTCACTTAATCGGTGGATTTGCTAAGTCTGGTACATCTATCTTACGTCAATTAGTAGACGCTGGATCACTTGCTAACCTTCCAGGTGGATTTAAGACTCGTGGTTTACGAGTCAAAGGTGATGATACACCAATTGCTCCAGGTGAATTTAGAGATGTAGACGTACCTTCTGGCACGATGAAAGACAACATCATGCCTTTACCATACAAAGAACCATCACAAACACTCATTCAACTACTCAATCAGATTATTGAAGAGGGTAGAAGATTCGCAGCAGCAGGTGATTTGAAGGTTTCTGACATGAGTGCTAACTCTCCAGTAGGCACAACGCTTGCAATTTTAGAAAGAACACTCAAAGTGATGTCAGCTATTCAAGCTCGTATGCACTTTTCAATGAAAAATGAGTTTAAATTACTCAAAAAGATCATTGCAAGCTACGCTCCAGCTGATTATTCATACCAACCAGCGACAGGAACTAAGAAAGCTCGTAGATCTGACTACGAAATGGTCAACATTATCCCTGTTTCTGACCCAAATGCAGCCACAATGTCACAAAAAGTGGTGCAATACCAAGCTGTTTTACAACTTTCACAAACAGCACCTCAACTTTACAACTTACCATACCTACATCGTCAGATGTTAGACGTATTAGGCATCAAAAATGCTGAAAAATTGGTACCGTTACCTGAAGATGAGAAGCCATTAGACCCAATCACTGAGAATATGAACGCTTTAAAGAACAAACCTATGAAAGCTTTCATGTATCAAGACCATCAAGCGCATATTCAGATTCATATGGCGTTATTAAACGATCCAAAGGTAAGAGAATTGATTGGTCAAAACCCACAAGCACCATTAATTGCACAGGCATTACAAGCTCATATCACAGAACATATTGGTATGGAGTATAAACGTCAAATGGAGCTTGCTATGGGCGTTAATATCCCATACAACGACCTTGATGACAGTGATGATGCAACTAAATTATCACCAGAACAAGAACTTCAAATTGCTAGATTGGCAGTTCCAGCAGCACAGAACTTACTCAATCAAAATCAAACTGAAGTGGCAGCACGCAATGCTCAACAAGCAGCGCAAGATCCTGTGGTTCAAATGCAACTCAAAGAACTTCAATTGAAAGCACAAGAAGTTGATATCAAGATGAAGAAAATGCAAATTGATGCAGCTGCTAAAGCTGATCAGTTAGAAGTTGAACGCTCAAGAATTGCTGCGCAAAAAGAAATTGCAGGAATGCAAGCAACAATCAAAGCACAATCTGACAAAGCATCTATTGCTTCCAAAGAAAAAATAGAAGGCTTTAAGATGGGCTCTGATTTAGGTAAAGCAAAAGCTCAAATGGCTATGCAAGAAAAACAAAAACCACAACCTTCAAACAAGGAAACTAAATGAATGAATATGAAGTTATATTAAGGGAAATAGATATACAGGTTAGAAATTTAGAAGAACATTTAGGAACAGGCATGGCCAAAGACTATGCTGAGTACCAAAATATATGTGGAAAGATATCAGGTCTACTTTCTACACGAAGATACATACAAGACCTTCAAAAAAATATGGAGAACTCAGATGAGTGAAATACTAATCGGATCAAACCCCGATGATGTAAACGCAACAACATCTCTGCCCCAAACTGCAGAGGAAAAAGCAAAGCAACTCCCAGAGGTTTCAGGTTATAGAATTTTATGTGCTATACCAGAAGCTGATGACAAGTTTGATAGTGGACTGGTAAAGTCTGCTGAAACAATGAGAAATGAAGAAGTTTTATCTACAGTATTCTTTGTAGTTAAAATGGGTCCAGATTGTTACAAGGATGAAAAAAGATTTCCTTCAGGTCCTTGGTGCAAAGTTGGAGACTTCATCTTAGCCCGCCCTAATTCAGGTACACGCCTGAAGATTCACAATAGGGAATTCCGAATAATCAATGATGATAGTGTCGAAGGTATCGTAGAAGATCCTCGTGGCATTAGTCGTATTTAAGGAGAATATAAATGGCTGATGATGATTTTAAATTTCCAGATGAAATGGAAAATGAAGTACCAGAAGTAGAGGCTGCAGCTGAACCTCAGGTTGAAATCGAAGTAGTAGATGATCGACCAGTTGAGGATCAAAAGAATGCTCAACCTTTACCAGAAGCAATTGTAAAAGAGATTGATGAAGATGACCTAGAGAAGTACAACGCTGAGGCTAAACAACGTCTTTTACAAATGAAAAAACTCATTAATGATGAGCGTAGAGCAAAAGAACAAGCATTACGTGAGCAACAAGAAGCAATTCGTGTAGCACAATCATTAGTAGAAGAAACTAAAAAACTTAAAGGCCGTCTAACAGAAGGCGAAAAAGTATACGTTTCTAATGCTAAAGAAGGTGCAGAACGACAACTAGAGCTAGCTAGAATCGCTTATAAAGAAGCGTATGATTCTGGTGACTCTGAAAAGGTTGTTGAAGCACAAGAAAAACTCACAGAAGCTAAGTTTAAACTTCACGAAGTTGAGTCTTATAGACCTCAATATGACGAAAGTGCTTTACAAACAGCTGAAAATGAGGTAAAAATACCAGAACAGTCACAACAACCGCAACGTTTGGATTCAAAAACCCAAGCCTGGTTGGACAAAAACAGCTGGTATGGTGTTGATGACGATATGAGTTTCCTCGCTATGGGTATTCATAGAAAACTAGAACGCAACGGAGTCGTTACTGGCTCTGATGAATACTGGAACGCTATAGATACCGAAATGCGAAAACGATTCCCAGAAAAATTTGCTGGCGAAAATACCCCAGAGACCAAAGACTCTGTTAAAAAACCATCAACGGTAGTAGCGCCTGCTACACGTTCTACATCCCCAAAAAAGATTAGACTGACGCAGACACAATTAGCTTTGGCTAAAAAGTTCAAACTTTCTCCAGAGCAATATGCGCTGGAATTAACTAAATTGGAGTCCCAAAATGGCTGAAAATAGAATTCCCCGTGAAGTAGATACCCGTCAACAGGAAGAGCGCCCTAAACAGTGGCAAGCTCCTGAATTGTTACCAGAACCCGATAAGCAACCTGGTTTTGCGTACAGATGGATTAGAGTTTCAATGCTGAACTCAGCAGACCCACGCAATCTAAGTACTAAACTTCGAGAAGGCTGGGAACCTGTAAGAGCAGAAGAGCAACCTAAATTTAAACTGTTAGTTGATCCCGATAGTCGTTATAAAGACAACATCGAGATTGGCGGATTATTACTTTGTAAGACACCTCTTGAATTAGTCGAACAAAGAACAGAGTACTATGATAAGCAAACGCAATCTCAAACAGACGCTGTAGATAATAATCTTATGCGTCAAAACGATCCTAGAATGCCTCTCTTTAATGAGAGAAAATCTACGAGCAGTTTTGGCAAAGGTTAATTCATTAATTTAAGGAGATTTATATGGCATATCCAACCATTTCAGCTCCATACGGCTTTAAAGCGATTAATCGTTATGACGGTATTCCTTACGCTGGTGCTACTTTACAGTACCCAATTGCGTCAACATACAATACTGCAATCTATAACGGTGCATCAGTTAAAATCGTAGCGGGCGGTACAATTGAATTATCAGGTGCAACAACTACAGGTACTATCATTGGTGTTGTAACTGGTTTTCAATATACAAACTCATCAGGTCAAACAGTTCAAGCTCAATACTATCCAGGTACTAGCGTTACTAATGCTATTGCTTATGTAGTTGTTGATCCTACAGCTGAGTATAAAGTGACATTAACAGCTTCAGGTGCTCCAACAGTAGTGGTAGGTGCTAACGCAACTATCGTTGGTGCAAACTTAGCTGAAATCCAAAACGGTACAGGTTCTGCAACAACTGGCGATGCACAATCATCATGCGTTATCCCAGGTACTGGTACTGGTTCAGCAACAACATTACCATGGAGAGTAGTTGCAGTTGTGCCTGATACAGCATATGTATCATCTGGCGTAACTCTTTACCCAGAAGTAATTGTTAAAGTTAATAACCCACAGTTAACTGCCCTCACAGGCACTAACTACACAGCTTAATTAAGGAGAATAAAACATGGCTATTTCACGTGCACAGCTCCTAAAAGAGCTATTACCAGGTCTTAATGCGCTATTCGGTTTAGAGTACGCAAGATATGGCGAAGAACATAAAGAAATCTACGAAACAGAGACTTCAGAACGTTCATTCGAAGAAGAAACAAAACTTTCAGGCTTCTCAGCAGCACCAGTTAAAAACGAAGGCACTGCCATCGCTTATGACAATGCTCAAGAAGCATGGACAGCTCGATACAATCATGAAACTATCGCTCTTGGCTTCAGCTTAACTGAAGAAGCTATTGAAGATAACTTATATGATTCTTTATCAGCTCGTTACACAAAAGCTTTAGCAAGAGCTATGGCTTACACAAAACAAGTTAAGGCTGCTGCAGTTATTAATAACGGCTTCAGTGCTTCATACGCTGGTGGTGACGGCAAAGCTTTATTTGCTACTGACCATCCACTTGTTTCAGGCGGTACAAATAGTAACACTCCATCAACAGCAGCTGACTTGAACGAAACTTCATTGGAAAATGCAGTTATTCAAATCGCAGCTTGGACTGATGAGCGTGGTCTATTAATTGCAGCTAAACCTAAAAAACTTATCGTTCCACCAGCATTGCAATTCGTTGCAACTCGCTTGTTAGAAACTGAGTTACGTGTTGGTACAGCTGACAATGATATCAATGCTATTAAGAACAATGGTTCTATTCCAGAAGGTTACACAGTTAACCACTTCTTGACAGACACAAACGGTTGGTACTTAACAACTGATGTTCCTAATGGTATGAAACACTTTGTTCGTACTCCATTAAGCAATTCAATGGACGGTGACTTCGATACAGGTAACGTACGTTATAAATCACGTGAACGTTACTCATTCGGCTGGTCAGATCCGCTCGGTATGTTCGGTTCACCAGGTGCTTAATTAAGCATTTGATGGTAGAAAAGGCTCTATTCGTAGGGCCTTTTTTATTTGCCTGCGTATATGAAAATACTAGCGTTTACGGGCAAAAGTATTGTAAAATAAACATATCCAGGAATAACCTGGTTTATTAGACTGTCCTGGCAGACGCATAAAAGACTAATAAGCCTAACTTTTTATGAAGGAAAAATCATGTCAAGAACCACATTCTCAGGTCCAGTCAAATCAGGTACCAATAGATACTCACCAAGCAAGAACGTTGGAACAACAGTATTAACACAATCTACAGCATTTGCATTTACAGCTGCAGGTACTACAACTAATACATTCTACATTCCATCTGCTAGTAAAATCTTAAGCATTACATTTGATACTACAACAGCATTCACAGGCGGTACAGGCGCTGTTACAGTAGGTAATGTTGCTTCAGGTACACAATACGCTTCATCAACAACAGTAACTACAGGTGGTCGTGCAACTCCAACATTCACAGCTGCACAATTAACATCTATGTTATCAACTCCAGTTGATGTAGCTTCTAGCAACGGTAACGGTGCTTCATCAGCAATTGCAGTAACAGCAGTAGCAGGTGCAGGCGTAACAGCTGGATCATTAGTAGTTACTATTACTTACATCCAATCAGACGACCGTGCAAACTCAGGCGACCAATAATTAATCTAAGGGGAGTTCTCTCCCCTTTGTTTATAACTTAAGGAGATTAATTATGGCAATGCAATATGATGTAAAATCTACGGCTATAGCTGCCGCTCAAACCAATTCTGCTGTATTCGCTGGCCCTGCTCGTATTAAGGGTATGGTTATTGGCGTTCCTACAGCTGGAGGCACTTTAACTCTAAGAGACGGCTCTGGTGGCACTGTAGTATTTTCAGTAGTAATTCCCTCAAACGCAGGCGGAGTATCTAACATCGTTATTCCTGGTGAAGGCATACGATGCGATAACGGTATTTATGCAACAACTCCAGCTAGTATGACAGTCACAGTATTTTATGGATAGCGCTTCTATGATGATGCTATGGAATCTTTTACTAACTGTTGTAGTTGGTATTATTGGCTATATTGTTAAAGATAAATTTGATGAGCTTACCCGTCTTAGTATATTACTTAATAAGACTCGTGAAGAAGTTGCTCGTGATAATGTTACTCAAGCTGAACTAGATAGAATTGTAACTCACTTGGATGTACGATTCTCTAAACTAGAAGGCAAGATTGACGAACTTATAAGACAACATCATGCCCAGTAAATCCAAAGCTCAACATAAACTTATGACAGCAGTAGCTCATAATAAAGCTTTTGCTAAAAAGGTTGGTATTCCACAATCTGTAGGTAAAGATTTTATGGAAGCTGACAAAGGTAAGAAGTTTAAAAAAGGCGGTGTATCTTTAGCTGTAGGACGTGGTGAAAAACTACCTGTATCTAAAGGTGCTGGTTTAACAGCAAAAGGTCGTGCTAAGTATAATGCTGCTACAGGATCTAATTTAAAAGCGCCACAACCACAAGGTGGGCCTCGTAAAAGATCATTCTGTGCTCGTATGTCAGGAATGCCTGGTCCAATGAAAGATGAAAAGGGCAGACCTACTCGTAAAGCAGCTTCTCTAAAACGCTGGAAATGTAATTAAGGAACTAATATGAAAAAAAGATCAACTAATCCAAGAATGGCTATGATGATGGGACGTGCAATGAGACGACCAGCACTAGCTGTAAACCCAGCAGTAGCTAGACCAGCTATCAATCCAATGGCTGCTATGGCTGCTGCACCAACAATGAAAAAAGGCGGGAAACTTAAACCTGTAGAAACAAGTAAGAATCCTGGACTATCAAAATTACCAACGGAGGTTAGAAATAAAATGGGCTACATGAAAAATGGCGGTATGGCAAAAGGATGTGCAACAAAATCAGATGCAAAAATGATCGCTAAAAAAGAAGTTAAAGGTCATGAAAAATCTATGCATAAAATGAAATCAGGCGGCAAATGCTACGCTTCTGGTGGTAAGGCATCTCAATTAGCAAAAGCTAACGGTATTGCTGTTAAAGGCAAATCCAAAGGAAGGATTATTTAATCATGGCTGTTATTGAAAAAATTAAGAAGTTTGTTAAAGACATTACTCCTCCTTCTGGTGAACAAAAAGCTAAGATTGAAGAAAAGCAAATGAAGGTTGAAGAAATGAAAGACCCTCAAGCTGCTCAAAAAAATAAAGCTATGTATGATGTAAGCACAGAAGTTAAAAAGTTTGATGACAATTACAAACGTGGTGGCAAAACTAAATGCATGGCTAAAGGTGGTTCAGCATCAGCTCGTGCAGACGGTATTGCTATTCGTGGCAAAACTAAAGGAAAAATCTGCTAATGAGAGCCTCTCGTGGTATGGGTGATATTGCTCCATCTAAAATGCCTAAGGGTAAAAAGAAAGCCCGTAGAGATGATACGGACTTTACCCAATATGCCAAAGGTGGCAAGGTTGGTTTGTATGAAAATATTCATAGAAAACGTCAACGTATAGCTGCTGGCTCTGGTGAAAAGATGAGAAAGCCTGGATCTAAAGGCGCACCGACAGCAAAACAATTTAAACAAGCTGCTAAAACAGCTAAGAAATAAGGAATTATATGATTAAGAAATTTGCGCAAAAAATCCTCAAAAAACTTAAGAAATTGCGTATTTTGCAAAAGTAAATAGATCATGGCCACCACTACAGGTACCAGCTTATTTAATCTAAACATGAATGACCTCATTGAAGAGGCATTTGAACGTTGTGGATTAGAATTAAGAACTGGTTATGATTTTAGAACTGCCAGACGAAGCCTTAATCTATTAACGATTGAGTGGGCTAATCGTGGTATTAACCTTTGGACAATTGAAGAAGGTCAAATACCTATGGCTACAGGTCAGATTACATACGCTCTTCCAGTAGATACTATTGACTTACTAAGCATGGTAACTAGAACAGGTAATGGTGGACCAAATCAACAAGATATTAACATCAATCGTATATCAGAAGATACTTATTCAACTATTCCTAATAAGTTGGCTACTGGTCGTCCTATCCAAGTATGGATCAATAGACAAACTGGGATGTCTAATGTAACCACTGTATATTTAGCTGCGTCTATTAGCGCTACAGATACAACCATCACATTAAGTGATGTATCTGCTATTGCATCAGCTGGATTTATTCAGATTGATAATGAAATTATTTACTATCCTAATGTAGATACAGCTAACAATCAATTATTGAATTGTGCTCGTGGTCAAAATAATACAACTGCTGTATTTCATATAGCAACCACAAGCCCACGTAATTACATTACAGTGCAAAACTTACCAAGCATTAATGTATGGCCTACACCTAACTCTCCTGGTGATCAATATACATTTGTATACTGGAGAATGCGTAGAGTTCAAGATGCTGGCACGGGTACTACTATAAATGATATTCCATTTAGATTCTTGCCATGCATGGTTGCTGGATTAGCTTATTATTTAGCAATTAAGTCACCAGCAGTAGATCCAAATAGAGTAGCATTCTTACAATCAGATTATGAAAAACAATGGGATCTAGCATCTCAAGAGGACAGAGAAAAGGCACCGATTAGATTTGTGCCTAGAAATATGTCTTATATAAGGTAAATTATGGCTACCAAGTATTCTAGTGGTAAACGCTCAATTGCCGAATGTGACCGATGTGGTCAACGTTATAAGCTTAAAGAATTAAGAAAGCTTATACTTAAAACAAAACAAATTAGTATCAAGGTATGCCCAGAGTGCTGGGAACCAGATCAACCACAGTTGTTACTTGGTATGTATCCTGTGAATGATCCACAAGCAGTTCGTGAACCAAGACCAGATGTATCTTATCAAGTATCTGGCAATACTGGATTGCAGATTGGACAAAACAATTCCTACAGTATTCAAGATAATGGATATCCACAAGATGGTAGCCGTCAGATTGAATGGGGTTGGAATCCTGTTGGTGGAGCAAGTTCATTTGATACTTTATTAACGCCTAACCACCTTATAAGTAATGTTATAATAGGCGATGTAACGATTGTCACAACTTAATTAGGAGAAACAAAATGGCATACAAAAAAGCAGCTGATGGTATTACCAAAACAGGTAAAACTAAAGGCAAAAATCTAGGTGATTCAGGACCTACAGTTGGTATTCAATCTGGAAAAGGTTCAAAAGGAGCTTCTACAGTAACTTCATTATCTATGAAGAAACTTGGACGCAATTTAGCAAGAGCAATGAATCAAAAAAAAGGTAAATAATCATGACTAAAGAACGCAAAGTTCCAGTGTCACCAGCAGAAGCTTATCCTTTAGGTCACGCTAAAGAGAATAAAGACGCTAGTGCATATACTGGATTTAAATATCCTTCTGGTGGTGGTAATGATATTGGTGTTTACAAACAACCAATGATGAATCCTAACGGCACAGAACATGAATCAGTAGCTATGGCTGGTAACGGCATAAGCAAAATGAATATGTCTGTGGGTGGTGTTAGTAAAGGTAATTACGCAGAAGTAAACCCATACGGTGTTAAAGAAATGCGTGGTTATGGTGCAGCTACTAAAGGTCGTAAGATTAGCGGCAAACAAGGCTAATAATGAATTACGTTCAACTGTATCAAGCGATTCAGGATTATGCAGAAACTACAGAAACACTTTTTGTAGCTAATATTCCTACGTTTGTTCAAGAAGCTGAAGAACGTATTTATAATTCAGTTCAAATTCCTGCATTACGTAAAAACGTAACAGGTACTTTGACAGCAAGTAATAAATACTTATCACTTCCAAACGACTGGTTATCTACATATTCCCTAGCTATTATTAAAGCAGATGGAACGTATGAATATCTTTTAAACAAAGATGTAAACTATATTAGACAAGCTTTTCCAAGCCCAACAGATACAGGTACACCAACACATTACGCATTATTTGGATCTCAATATACTGCTACTAATGAGCTATCTTTAATATTAGGCCCAACACCTGATGCTAGTTATAATGCTGAATTGCATTATTTCTACTATCCACCTACCATTGTACAAGGTCAAATTAATTTAATTGCCTCTACAACTTTAGGTTCGTTATATGTACCTGGTGTTTACAAAGAAGTTCCATTAACAGGCGGATCAGGATCTGGTGCTACAGCTACTATTGTAATTAACTCATCTGGTTCAGTAAGCTCAATTACATTAAATGATGGTGGTCAGTTCTATGTAGTAGGGAATATATTAAGTGCTGCTACATCAAGCTTAGGTGGTTCTGGCTCTGGTTTTACAGCTACTGTAACTGGTATATCTAATACAACTGGAACTTCATGGTTAGGTGATAACTATGACCCAGTATTGTTTTATGGTTCAATGCGTGAAGCTATGATCTTCCAAAAACAAGAACCTGATATTATTAAAAACTACGAAGATAAATATCAAGAAGCTATGCAACAACTTAAACGTCTTGGTGATGGCCTTGAAAGAGGTGATGCTTACCGTGATGGCCAGACTAAGCTTAGGGTTAATTCATGATAGTTCAAACAGCTTGCACAGTATTTAAAGCTAATATGCTTAAAGGTCTTGAGAACTTTAATACAGGTACGCCATATACGTACAAAATAGCCCTCTATAACGCATTAGCAGATTTAAATGATGCTACTACAGTCTATACCACAACAAATGAGGTTACAGGCTCAGGATATACGGCTGGCGGGTCAATTTTAACCCCCACCACAATACTTTCAAACACAGAAGATAATACCGCTTATGTGTCTTTTTCTAATGTAGTTTGGAGTCCTGCAAGTTTTACTTGTAGGGGTGCTTTAGTTTATAATAGCACTACTAATGCAGCAGTCTTTGTGTTAAATTTTGGCTCTGATAAAACAGCAACAAGCAGTTTCACAGTGCAATTTCCAACGGCAAATTCAACAAGTGCCATTTTAAGAATAAGTTAAGGAGTAATTATGAATCAAAACGAAAAAGGTGGATTTGGAGATAATGCTACCATCACGCTAAATGCTGGTGCTGTTGCCAATGAAACTGTAGGAATTGAAGGCGTTTATCACGTTGAATGCCGTGACGCAGCAGGTAATTTAAAATGGGAAGAATCATTTCCTAACTTAGTTAATGCTGTAGGTAAAGAACTTATGTTAGATACTTTATTAAAAGGTTCTGCATACACTGTAGTAGGCCCATACTTAGGTCTTATCTCAGGTTCATCACCAACATTTGCAGCATCAGATACAATGACATCACACGCTGGTTGGACAGAGTTTACTAACTACACAGTAGGTGGTTCAGCAGTGCGTGGTACAGCAGTATTTGCATCAGCAACTTCAACTGGTACAACACCATCTAACGTAACAACTTCAGCAGCTACTGCAATTGTTTACACTATTACAGGTGCAGGTGGTACAGTAGGTGGTTGTTTCTTAGTAACAGGTACAGGTGCTTCAAGCACACAGTCTAATACTAGTGGTACATTGTATTCAGCAGGTGCATTTACAACAGCTAAAATTACAACAGCTGGCGATACAGTAAGCGTTACATACTCAACAACTGCAACAAGCTAAGGAGCTTAAATGGCTCTTGTAGTCAAAGATCGGGTCCAGGAAACCTCCACGACTAGTGGTATAGGTACACTTACGCTCGCAGGAGCAGTGGCTGGTTTTCAAACCTTCTCATCATCAATAGGTAATGGCAATACTACTTTCTATACGATCTACGATAACGTAGCTCAAGATTGGGAAGTAGGTGTTGGTACTGTAGGTGCAGGTACTTTATCTCGTGATACAGTATTATCTAACTCTCTTGGTACTACAGCTAAGATTAGTTTTGCTGGTAATGCTAAATCTGTATTTTGTACATACCCTGCAGAACAATCTGTCAATCTTAATGCATCAGGAAATGTATCTCCATTAGGAACTATTTCTTCTGGTACATGGCAAGGTACAACTGTAGGCGTTGCTTATGGTGGTACAGGTGTTACTAGTTCAACAGGCCCTAACTCAGTTGTTTTACGTGATTCTAATTCTAATATCACAATTAACCGCCTTAACCAAGGCACACAAACGATTACTGCAGCCGCAGGTACTACAAATCTAACAGCAGCATCTCAATACAATCAAACCTTAGTAGGTACAGGTGGACAAACATTTAGATTACCTGATGCTACTACCTTAACAGATACTACTGCATTCCAATTCAATAACAACGCTACTGGCACACTTACTATTACAGATTATGCTGCGGCTACTGTAGGTACTGTAGCTCCAGGCGGTGCTGCAAGTATTGCATTATTAGATAATTCTACTGTTGGCGGTACATGGGACGTACATGGTTATATTCCTGAAAACGTTACTTGGGGTACAAATGCATTAGCTTTAGGCTCTACTGTTATTACTGGAGGTACATGGAATGGTGGCACAATCGGTACTGCATATGGCGGTACTGGATTAACTACATTTACAGCAGCTAATTATGCTTTATATACAACATCTGCAAGCGCTTTAACAGCAGGTACATTACCCGTAGCTGCAGGTGGTACAAGTGCTACTACATTTACATCAAATGGTGTTTTATATGGTAACGGTACATCTGCATTAGGTGTTACAGCAGCAGGTGCTACAGGAGAAGTTTTAGTAGGTAATACAGGATCTGCTCCATCATGGGCAACAGTATCAAGTTCTTTAGTTAGCTCATTTAGTGCAGGTACTACAGGATTTACACCAAGTATTGCTACAACAGGTGCAATTACACTTGCAGGTACTTTAGCTACTACTAACGGTGGTACAGGACTTACATCATTTACAAGCGGTGGTGCATTATATGCAACATCCTCAAGCGCTTTAACCACTGGTACACTTCCAATAGCTTCTGGTGGTACAGGACAAATATCAGCTTCTGCAGCATTTAATGCATTAAGCCCTATTACTACAACAGGTGATTTAATACTTGGTAATGGTACTAATAGTGCTACAAGATTACCTATTGGTACTAACGGATATGTATTAACATCAGATGGTACTACAGCTTCATGGCAAGCTTCTTCAGGTGGTGTATCCACATTCCAAACATCTTTAAGTGGATTAACACCATCAACAGCCACAAGTGGTGCAATCACATTAGCAGGTACATTAGGTGCTACATCAGGCGGTACTGGACAGTCTACTTATGCTACTGGTGATATTCTTTATGCATCAGCCACAAATACATTATCTAAATTAACAGCAGGTACTAATGGATATGTTTTAACTTTAGCTGGTGGCGTTCCTTCATGGGCAGCAAGCACTTCATCTGGTGTTTCATTTACCGTTACAGATTTTACAGCAACCGCATCTCAAACTACATTTACAGTCACCTACACAGTAGGTTTAGTAGAAGTCTTTAGAAACGGTGTTAAATTAGCAATTGCTGACTATACAGCATCTAACGGAACAACAATTGTTTTAGCAACACCTGCTAATTCAGGTGATATTATTGAAGTTGTAGCTTTTGGTGCAGTCAATACGGCAGCTGTAATCACTGCTCAAAACTTTAGTGGTACAGGATCTCAAACAGTTTATACGATGTCTGTCACCCCAGCTAACTCAGAATCTGTTGTTGTAGCTATATCAGGTGTTGTTCAAGACCCAACCACTTATACTGTAACAGGTACAACATTAACATTCTCAACAGCGCCTCCATCAGGTACTAATAATATCTCATGTCGTTATTTAGGACTACCTACTGCAACGACAGGTACAGGGGCTGTAATTAACGCAACTAATGGTATAATTGTCAATAATCAAACTATCTCTGCTTCATATACAATTCCTGTAGGCAGTAATGCTATGAGTACAGGTCCTGTAACTGCAGCAAGTGGTGTAACTGTAACTGTTTCAGCAGGCAGTAGATATATTGTTATTTAAGGATAAAAATTGGCATCTCAAATAAATGCAAGTAATTCTGGTTTTGGTGGCATAGTCTCTACTGGAGATTCTAGTGGCGTATTGCAGCTTCAAGCTGCGGGAACTACTGTAGCTACGCTTACATCAACTGGAATGACTGTTGCTGGGCAATTAAATCTACCTACATGGACAACAGGAACAAGACCATCAAGCCCATCTGCGGGCACTATTGGATTTAATTCAACTACAGGTTATCCTGAATGGTATGATTCTACTAGTGCATCATGGGTACAGTTTAATCAAAATCCTCCTTATAGTGCATCATTTTTAGTTGTTGCAGGAGGTGGAAGTGGTGGTGGTGGTGCAGGCGGTGGTGGTGGTGGAGCTGGTGGATTACTTTATTACGGAGCAGAAACCCCAAAAACCCCAAATGGATCAGCATTTACACTCACACCAGGAACAGCTTATTCTATTGTAATTGGTGCAGGTGGGGCAGCTTCAGGAACCACTACAGGTAATGCTGGATCAAATACTACTGTTTCAGTATTGTCTCTTACTGCTATTGGCGGAGGTTATGCTACTGGAGCAACATCTACACCAGTAGGAGGTAGTGGTGGTTCTGGAGGCGGTGCTGGAGGTAATAGTGCTGGTGGCGCAGGTCCTGGTGGTGGAGCTGGAACATCTGGTCAAGGATTTGCTGGCGGTAATGGATATCACTCAGGAGGTTTATTTGTTAATGGTGGCGGTGGTGGAGGTTCTAGTGCTGTAGGCGTTTCAGCTACTGTTACGAATTATCCTGGTACTTTCCCTAACGGTGGAACAGGATTACAATATTCAATTAATGGCACTGCTTTATATTGGGCTGGTGGGGGTGGTGGCGGTGGTCACTATCTTAATGCAACTGCTGGTAATGGTGGTAATGGAGGCGGTGGCGGAGGTGGTGGTAATAATAACGGTGGAACAGGTGGATCTGGATTAAATGCTGGATCAGCTGGACAATTAAATGGTTCCGTTGCTAATGGTGGAAGTGCTGGTGCAAATACTGGTGGAGGTGGTGGTGGCGCTGGTGGAACTTCAGGAGGTACAAGCGGTGCTGGTGGTTCTGGAATTGTTATTATTTCATATCTAGGATCACAAAAAGGCTCTGGCGGTACAGTCACTTCATCTGGTGGATATACTATACACACATTTACATCAAGTGGAACATACACAGCATAAGGATAAAACATGGCAAGCATAGTAGTCTATTGGATACACTTAGAAGACCATACTGATATGTTCAGTCAAGGCTATATTGGGGTGTCTAAAAATACTTCTAAACGTTTTGAAGAGCATAAGAATAGACCTTCCAATGTACATTTAAAGAATGCTATTAAAAAATATGGTTGGGATAATCTAGTAAAGAGTATTGTTTTGATTGCTGATGAAGCATATTGTTTGCTTATGGAAACCAAATTAAGAGCTGAAGATAAAATTGGCTGGAATGTAGTTAAAGGCGGTGGTATGCCACCAAGCACATTAGGTAAAAAATTTACTGTATCAGAAGAAACTCGTAAAAAAATTAGTATTGCAAATAAAGGCCATAAGCATACCCCAGAAATTGAAGCCTTAGTAACTCAAAACCTTTTAACTCATGGAGTCAATACAAGATTTTCCAAAGGGTTTACACCATGGAATAAAGGATTGCAAATAGGTAAAGAGGCAACAAAACATTTATATATTAAACTAACTTGCCCACATTGTAATAAAATAGGCAATTTAGGTGGAATGAAAAGATGGCATATGGACAATTGTAGATTAAAGGAAATAGCATAATGGCGAGTATAGTGGTAAGTGGCGATGTGTCGGGAACCGTAACATTATCAGCCCCAGCAACGGCAGGTACAACTACGCTTACTCTTCCTACTACAAACGGCATTTTTGTAACTGCTAATTCATCTACAGGTGGAGCCTATATTCCTGCTGGAACTACTGCGGAAAGACCAACGAGTCCTACTACAGGTCAAATTCGATTTAATACAACACTTAATACTTCAGAAGTATACAACGGTACTACATGGCAATCTACAAATGTAGGAGCAAATTATTCTGCATCTTATTTAGTAGTAGCTGGAGGAGCTGGTGGGGGATTTGGCCAAGGTCTTGGTGGCGGAGGCGGAGCTGGTGGTTTCCTTACAGGAACAGCAACTTTACTTTTAGGAACAACATATACAGCCACTGTAGGCGCAGGTGGGGCTGGAGGAACAAGCACTGTTGGTGCAAGTGGGAGTAATTCAGTATTTAGTTCTATCACAGCTACAGGTGGTGGAGGTGGTGGTGGAGGAAATTCTGGCACTATAAATGGAGTAAGCGGTGGTTCTGGAGGCGGTGGCGGTGAAGTTGCAGGAGTTGTAGGATCAGGCGGTGCTGGAACTTCAGGACAAGGTTTTGCTGGTGGATTAGCAAGTACAGGAGCAACATATAGATGTGGTGGAGGAGGAGGTGCTTCAGCTGTAGGTGCCTCAGGCTTATCATCAGGTAATGGTGGCGCAGGTACTGCATCATCTATTACGGGCACATCAGTAACGTATGCAGGTGGTGGTGGCGGAGCTGCATATCTTGGTCCAACACCTGGAGCTGGCGGAGCTGGTGGTGGTGGAGTAGGAGGAAGCACAATACCAACAAGCGATCCAAGTGCAGGCACTGCAAACACAGGCGGAGGCGGTGGTGGAAATACATCTGGAAATGGAGCGGCTGGCGGCTCAGGAGTAGTCATATTAAGTGTACCTACAGCAAACTATACAGGTGTTACAACAGGTTCACCAACTATAACAACCTCAGGTTCAAACACAATTATAAGATTCACTGCTTCAGGCACATACACAGCATAAGGACAATAATGGCACTCATACTTACAGGAACCTCAGGAGCAAGTACACTAGATAGTTCTACAGGATTAGCTGTGGCTACTTGGACTACAGGTACACGCCCGTCTGCTCCTGTTGCTGGTCAAATGGGGTGGAATACGACTACTAGTTTAATGGAAGTTTATACAGGAACTGCGTGGGTTGCTGTAGGTGACCAATCAGCTAATTATTCTGCTTCATATCTAATTGTAGCTGGTGGTGCAGGAGGAGGTGGTGGCAATGGTGGTGGGGGTGGTGGTGCTGGAGGATATTTAACTAGCACAGTTACTTTAACTAAAGGTACTACTTATACTGCAACTGTAGGTGCTGGAGGTACTGGAGGGGTTATCAGTGGTGCTGCAGTTACCAATGGATCAAATTCTACTTTTACTGGTTTAACTACTGCAATTGGTGGAGGTGCTGGAGGGTATGGTAGTCCAGCTAATGGTGCTTCTGGTGGTTCTGGTGGTGGTGGTGTATATACTGGTGGTACTGGCGGTGCAGGCACTGCGGGTCAAGGTAATACTGGAGGTAATGGAGCCGCATCCCCTTACAACTGTGGAGGAGGTGGAGGTGGGGCTAGTGCTGTAGGTGGTAATGCATCTAATGCTGGTTCTGGTGCAGGTGTAGGCGGTGCAGGCACTGCATCTTCTATAACAGGTTCTTCTGTAACATATGCTGGCGGTGGCGGTGGCGGATCTGATGAAAGAGATGGTCCAGGAGGGGCAGGTGGCGCTGGTGGTGGAGGCGCTGGTGGTTATAATGTTGCAGGAACTGCAGGAACTGCTAATACTGGTGGCGGTGGTGGAGGCGGTGGTAGAGCAAATTCAGGTACACCTAATGAAAAAAATGGTGGCAACGGTGGTTCTGGTGTAGTTATTTTATCAGTCCCAACATCAAACTATTCTGGTACAACTACAGGTTCACCTACAATTACAACAAGTGGTTCTAACACAATTATTAAATTTACAGCAAGCGGTTCTTACACCGCATAACAAGGAGAAAAACAATGAGTCATTTTGCAAAAGTAGTAGACGGTAAGGTTACACAGGTCATCGTGGCTGAACCAGAATTTTTTGATACATTCGTAGATTCAAGTCCTGGTACTTGGATT
>Ga0222713_10000167_pt1 | contig 70763 bp, 70 predicted proteins | sample C33_649DmetaG_FD_165061 | JGI IMG/M metagenome (GOLD analysis project Ga0222713, IMG submission 165061) | Estuarine water microbial communities from San Francisco Bay, California, United States - C33_649D | ecosystem: Environmental > Aquatic > Marine > Unclassified | place: USA: California...
GGAATCGTTAAAGTTCCTGTAAAACCAGTGCAACTCTGAAATGCACTACTACCAATCGTAGTAACAGAATTAGGTATGGTTAAAGTTCCAGTGAATCCAGAGCAAGTATTAAATACGGCTCCATTAATCGTAGTAATAGAACTAGGTATAGTCAAGGTTCCAGTAAAGCCAAAACAACCACTAAATGCACTACTACCAATCGTAGTAACAGAACTAGGTATGGTTAAAGTTCCAGTTAAACTTGAACAACCACTAAATGCACTACTACCAATCGAAGTAACTGAAGAAGGAATGGTTAAAGTTCCATTTAAGCTGGAGCAATTAGAAAATGTACTACTACTAATCGAAGTGACTGAAGATGGAATAGTCAAACTTCCAGTAAATCCAGTACAATTCTGAAATGCACTATTACCAATCGAAGTAACAGAAGATGGGATTGTTAAAGAACCTGTAAAACCACCGCAATTATTAAATGCGGCTCCACTAATCGAAGTGACTGAAGATGGAATAGTCAAACTTCCAGTAAATCCAGTACAATTCTGAAATGCATAACTCCCAATCGAAGTAACTGAAGAAGGAATCGTTAAACTACCAGTAAATCCAGTACAATTCTGAAATGCTTGTTGAGTAATCGTAGTAATTGAAGAAGGAATCGTTAAACTACCAGTTAAACCTGAACAACCACTAAATGCAGCAACACCAATCGTAGTGATCGAACTAGGAATCGTCAAAGTTCCATTTAAGCTGGAGCAATTAAAAAATGTGCGATCTCCAATCGAAGTAATTGAACTAGGAAAATTTAAAGATCCAGTGAGAGCAGAACAACCATAAAATGCATAACTGCCAATTGAAGTGATTGAACTAGGAATAGTCAAAGAGCCAGTAAGATTATAACAATTAAAAAATGCTTGATCGCCAATTGAAGTAATTGAATCTGGAATAGCCAAAAAACCAACAAGACTGGAGAAATTCTGAAATGCGTAATCGCCAATACTCGTAACACCATTTCCTATGCTTATTGATCTAGCAGTAGATGGCACAGCATACTGAGCTATAGATCCAACTATGTCTAATATGTGCATTTTATATTGATCATCGCCATATATTGTTTTATATGCAAGCGGTCTTGCTGTTTCGCTCCTCAAGTCTTCTGAAGAAATCCCATCGACAAGCTCTTTGATCTCCATTTCATCATTTGAAATAAGAAAATCAATTACTGGTTGTGTGGGTCTGAAGTAAGCCATTATAGTTTATTAATCCAATCGAATTTTTGTTTTATGATTTCAGAAAGATCGCGTCCGAGATGTTCATTCCAATCTTTCTCAAGTGGTTTTACACTAGAACGAATAGAATGGTCGCCATAAGGAAAGCCAACTTCATGCTCATGAGTGTATTGTTTTATATTGTTGAAATCATGTTCGAATTGTTCTTCTCCAAGAAATTCCCATACTTTTTTCATAGTATCTTTTGGGTTTTCTGTAAGATCTTCTGCATGAACAAAATGAAGTTTATCTTTAAAGCGTTTTGTGGCTTCGTGAAGTCTTTCAACTGCGATACCAATTGGAGGATTTTGCAACCAGCCATTTACTCTTTTTTCAATTGTTGTGAAGTTTGTTGGGTTGGCTTCTTCAAAGCCATTAAAAGGAGCGGGATGTTGCTGACGTTTTTTCTCCATGCTGCTTAAAATGCCTCTAACGTCTCTGACGGGAACAAGAATTTTAGCGTCTGGGAAAACTTTAAATGTTTGATCTAGATGCCCAATCCAAGAGCGGCACTTGTCAACAACTACAGGACGATCTGTAATTTCGTCAAAGGCGTGACCGCAGCCTCCTCTTACATAATTGTAGTAAAGTTTTTCTGCTTCAAGAGGATTCATTGATTTGACTTCTTCTGTCTGAAAAACTTTTCGAGCGATATATCCAATTTCGTGAAGTGGAGAAGTAGCTGTTGCGTGGACGCGAGGATTTTGTGCAAGAAGATTGCAAAGTAGAGTCGAACAAGCGCGAGGAAGACCAGAGACAAAATGTATTTTTTTCATATTCAGATTATATAAAAAAATTTAAGTAATTCAAGGCTTTTATAGGTCATAAACTACGGTTAGTCCATCGTAACCTGTAGCATATCCAGTTGCTGCGGTTGGAACATGAATTTCTGTTGGAGATACTGCTGTCATTCCATAAAAAGCGCTACTTCCAATAGTCGGAGCTGTCAATGCAAAAATATTAACGCCAGTTAAATTTGAACAATTATTGAATGCAAAAGTATCAATAAGATTAATTGACTTGCCAATATTTAATGTTCCGTTAAAACCTGTACATCCTTGAAACGCACTACTACCAATAGAAGTGACTGAATCAGGTATAATTAAAGACCCAGTAATCGCAGTACAGTAGCTAAAAGCGTTAGATCCGATAGTAGTTACCGCATTTCCTATAGATAAGTCTGTCGCTGAAGAGCTACTAAATTGGCTTGAAGTAATCTCAGTAATATTATAAACATCATGACTATATCCCCCAAAACTTAATATTGTTAAATTTTGATTAACATTATATTCTGGATTTGATATGCCAGTAGAAGCAGCAGAACCCAAATTTGTTTTTAAATCAGCTAAACCAGTTGACTTTAAAAAATTAGAAACAGGAACAGAAGTAGTAAGACTCATAATTAATCGTTTGCATATTGTTCAGGAATTTCTATAGAATCCCCCTCGTTTGTGAGAACTTGTTCTGAATTAGCGAAAACAAATATAAAACCATTGCTAGGTTGAACGCCTAAATCAGAGCCAATAAATCTAAGTCCACCATCAAAAGGCGTAAAGTATAAAGTTGAAGAAAGCCCCAAATCTCTTACTTTTTTGTTAAACTCTCGTAAAAGATGGTCGTTAAAATCGGCTTTGCTAATTGCTCCATTATAAAAAGTGATTATTTGTGTGCGAAAAGATTCAAAAACCATTTCACTTGTGGAAAATGTTGAATGAATTTTTTGCTGCAATACTCTTGGAGACATATTCCTTCTTTACACATAAAAGTGTAAATATTGCCATGAACTTTCCAGACAAAGAGCAAAGAATTAAAACTGTGCAAAAATTTTTTAATCTAAAAACAGATGGTGTCGCTGGAGAGAAAACTTGGAGTGCTATAGCAAATCATTTAGGAATTAATGTTGATGGTTTGCCTGTAAAGCAGTCAATAAAAAATATTCAAAAAATATTGGGACTTTCTGATGATGGTGTAGATGGTTCGAAAACTTGGGCTGCTATTTTAGATAGTGTATTTGTCGCGAATAAACCAGTGGAAGTTTCTGATCATTCGAAAAATAAAAGCTTCCCCAAAGCTAGTAATTCTTCTATGTTAAATTTTTATGGAGAAATAGGAGAAAATCAAGTAAGTATAGATTTGCCTTATCCAATGGTGTTAGCTTGGGATACTAAAAAAACTGTCAATAAAATAACTTGCCACAAAAAATGTGCAGATACTTTTAAATCTTTTTTCCAAGATTTATTAAAACATTATGGAATAAAAGAAATAGAGAGATTAGGTTTGAATAAATTTGGCGGCTGCTTAAACGTTAGAAAAATGCGTGGAGGTTCTGAATGGTCGCATCACTCTTGGGGTTGTGTCATTGACATAGATCCAGAGAATAACCAACTTAAATGGAATAAATCTGAAGCTTTATTAGCTAAAAGTGAATACAAAGCATTTTGGGATATTGTATATTCTCATGGAATGACTGGCTTAGGACCAGAAAGAGATTACGATTGGATGCACTTTGGATGCGTAAATTATCGTAAATAGTATCATTTTTTTTATAAAATGAAATGGATAATAAAAATATTTCAGTCTTTCTTGTCCCGTTTTAAAAAGAAACGTAGAAAACTCTCTCCAACAGAAAGAGATAAATTAATTGAAAATTTACGTAAGAAGCGTTATAAAAAGAGTTATTTTTGACTTGACTTTTTTTAAAATTTAAATTAATCTAAATCTCATGAAAAAATTAGCTATACTTGCTGCTTGCGTTTTGGGCTTTTTGTCTCCAATTAATTGTGTTGTCTTACAGGCTCAAACAAGAGAGTCTGTTTGGACAATGACTTGTGCTGGAAGAAGTTGGATTTCTTATGAAGATGCAATGAATAAGGCTTAAAGAAGCATCCCAGCAGGTTGGGTTATGGTTTCGCCAAAATATTTGAAAAATGGCAATGAGTATGTTGTTGTTCTTACAATAAGAAAAGTCTAATAGAAATATTCGTTTACTGCATCTGCTCTTTGTTGAGCATGACCATGTTGCAATGTTAAAGATTCTCTTCCCTCTGGAAGTTCTTTAATGCAGCCATGCAAAAATGATGGACATATTTTTTCGCCTTCAATTTTAGAAGAAATTAAAATATCGTCTTCTATTTTAGGATTTTCTATATCAATATTTATACCAGTTATTGAGTCGATGATTTTTTGTTTTGTAGAAAAGATAAAAGATCCTTTTAAGATATCTACTTTTTGATTTAAATTAGGATTTGTTTTTACGTGCTTTAATCTAAAGTAATCATTTTTTCCTAAGTGATCTTTATTTTCTGGCAAACAAACACCAGCATAACATATTGTGCTATTTTCTTTTTGCACAAAATCTATGCATTCTTTAATTGTGGATGTTTTAGATAAAAGTTTGTCATCATCTATTGAAAAAACATAATCTGATGAAGCGAATTGACTTAGAAACCATCTAGGCATGCACATTAAGTTTTCGGAAGAATCTATCTTTAGATCAACATCATAATTATGATTGTCGTTTTTATTATTGTTCCAAAGAAATATTTCAATAGGAACATCTTGGGATTTTATAGATTGTATTGTTTTTATTAAATTTTCTTTTCTTTTCCAATTTAAAATTAACGCTGTTGCTGCAAATTTTTTCTTTGGTTGTGTAATTTCTTGTTCTATATTTTTAGTCCTATCTCCCTTTTTGGTTGAGAAGAAATGAGTTAAGTTTTCAATTGGATTAATTGATGTGCCAATTCTTTTTGCCTTCATGCCTTTTGTGGCAAAGAGCAAACAGATTTCGTCTGTTTGAATATTTTTTACCAATTTTAATTTTTCATACCATTTTTGGCATACATCTTTCGCCATTTCTACAGATGGAAAAGCGATAAAGCAAGAGCATAGAAGATGGTGAATTTCTTTATCTGCACCCATATACTTGCGAGATATAACTCCGTGTATTGTATTTTCCTCTAATTTTATTTCTTTATATTCTCCAGTGACTATGCAATCGCAATCTAAAAACGCAACTGCACCAACATAATCTTCTGGTATAAAATCAGCAAATCTTGTTTTTAATCCCCTGCCTTTTTGCAAATCATCTTTTTCTGGATGGGTAAGATCTGTAACTACAATTAATTTTGACCAATTATATTTTTCAAAAGATTTTTTTAAATCTTCTGCCATTTTTCTATGTTTTTCTCCAGAAGCCGTGGTTATAAATAACATTTTATGGTGGTGGTTCTTCTACTGGAACTGTTGGCATATTGTATGTAACTTGATATATTGGCGCACCTTCTGGGAAACCAACTGGTTGAGTTGTATGCCAAAGACCTCTTTGCACGTAAAATGTGGCTGTTGGTTCTCCGTTTGTTACTATTATCTCAATTGGCATTGAATAATAATAATACGAATCTCCGTAAGCGGAAATTACGCTTGGTAAAATTTGTACAATAAAAGTGTCTCCATCATTTAATCTTATCGGCTCAAAAGCAAGTTGCAGTATCTCTTCTCCATTTGGCGATATTTTAGCTATTTCTCTATATATCTCTGTAGAAGTGTTTGCTGGTATTGTAGCGCCACTCTGAATTTGTACAGAAGCAATATCACCTAAACCACTTGTGTTTATTTTCAAATAAATAAAATGATTATCAGCAACTTGACGTTGTTCGTCATTTGGCACATCAATAAAGCCACCTTTACCATAAACAACTCCTCCTGAAATATCAAAAAATCCATCTTTATTTGGTGTCTGTGTGACACGCCAACAATGAATTAATCTTTCTGATTTATTAATGTTCCAATATATATTTTCTCTTAAATAAATGTCTATTATTTCACCTTGATCCCCAAATTCGCAAACTTTTATATATACAATATTTTCTACTTTTGTTAAATTGGCATTCGTTTTAAATAGTTCTGCTGTTACAACTATATTAATTTCTTCATTAGAACTATTGGGTGTGCTTTTTTTTTCAATAGTTAATTTTACATAGAATTTATCACCTTTAACAACAGTTTTTAGTTCATCCATTCCAATTACCTTTATAGGTAAAATTTCATCGCCTGTTTCTAAACCAATATCGTTAAAATTAAAAACATAACCTTGGTTGAAGCTGACCACTGCATCATCATCACCAACTGAAATAACAGTTGGGAAAAAGGGTGTTTCACTTGGGAATGAAATGCCTTTATAATTGAACTTTCTATAGTTAAATGGAATCATGAAAAATAAAAATATTTGCTGCTCTAGTTATAATATACTATTACCCAGTTGTTGTATTTTAAAGTTAAAAAAATCTATAACAGTTTTTAATACAGCTTTCACATACATGATGTATTGATTGTAGCATTTTGAGATAAAGCGATTTCTCCCATAAAAAATCTTTCGGTATTACCGCTTGTATTTAAAACAATATCATAATAACTTTTATCGAATGGTAAAATAGAAGAGCCTTGTTCGTTTAATGACAACGTAACTCCACTTGGCAAATTTTCTTGTATTGTAAAACCAGTAATTGGTGCAAGACCGTAGAATTCAACTATCTCAGCTTTAACACAAATTCCTGTATCTGATAAATCTACATATTGTCCACCAGATCGCTGTAAAACAAAAGAAGCAGAAAAATCTACACCTTTTTCAATATTTAAATTTAAAGTTTGCGCTGGCATTTAACTTGTTTACACCGAAACACAAAAAAGCCGCCCCAGTTAAGGAGCGGCTTTTTATTTTTTTTATTGATTATTTACCTTTATCTTTTGCTTTAAAAATATTCAAAGCTAGAAAATCTACAATTTTGTAGATAACGGCTAATTTAGTTCCCTCTTTTGGCGTAGGTGTTACGGCTGCAATTGCTGAAAAGGTCGCAATAACTCCAGCAATGATAGGAAGAGATGATTCATTTTTAAGAAATTCAAGAATTAAATTTAATGTTTCCATATTGGTAATTACACCATTTTTAAAAAAAACTATTTTTTATTTACTTCTAAGCCAACAATTTTTAATAAAGATTCTTGTTTTACTTTTATCGCAAACCTATAGATCCTATCTATTTTTTTGATTTCCAACACTTCTATTGATCTTTTTTGCATAAAAGCATAGTCTTTTAACTTTTTAACTATTTTATCTGTATAGCAGTCCTTGTCAGAAAGATTTATGTCCCAAAATACTCTGTAATGTTCTATAGTTATCTTGTTTATTTGGGCAACACCCATCACTGGAAAGGTTAAAAAAAGAACACCATCATCTATAAGACCAAAAACAGTTGGAAAATACCTAGAAGGAAATCCATAGGGGTCTACATCAATCACATCAAATTTTTTATTATTATATAATAAAGAAAGAATCTCTTTTTCAGAATCTCCTTTGGTGCATTCAACATTTTTTAATTTCTTTGAATTGACAAAATCAACCCTTTCCTGAACCATTTCTATAGAATAAACATTGCCAAATAAACTATACTTTTCTGTAAGGCTGCCAAAACCAGCGTGTGTTTCTAGTATTTTCTTATTTTTACCAGAAACAAATTTATCTATTTGCTCTGATTTTTCTTTCGTGTGTTTATACTTATCCTGATTTTTACTCTGATTTATTCTCCTGATTTTATGCTTAACGCTTACTTCAGTTGTGTCGAGTATCTCCGCTATTTTCGAATAAGTAAAACCTTCAGATTTCATTTTAACGGCGGCAGATTCTTTATTGGTATCCCAAGTAAATTTCATATAATTTTTAAATTAAAAGCCCTCAACGCATTTTTGTTACGTTGAGGGCTATTTTGATTAAGTAATAATGCTTATTTTATTCTTTATCAAAGAGTTCTTTATAAAGCCCTTCTTTTTCTTCGTCTTTTAATTCAGAAAGAACCTCTTCTGCTTCTCTTTTAGCTAATTCGTGAAGAATTTTCACGATATCAGCAAAAGTTGCATCTTCAAGAATTTTTTGAATAAGCTTTGTTTTAATTAATTCTTCTTTTTCTTGGGTCATTATTTTGGTTCTGAAATATAGATTCTAATATCTGGATGCTTACTTTCTGTTTTATGCTTATTAGCAAAGCAGATAATCTCTAGTTCTTGACCTTTAACTGTTACCTTTCCAGTGTAGAAGCTTTGAGAAGCATTTTCTTTTTTCCACAAAGCACCAATTTCGCGCTTTGACCAATCATTTTCTTTTTTGTTATTATCGCTCATAATTAAATTTTTCTTGAATTGCTTTAAGCAATACTGGTTTTTGCTGTTCTGGAGTTCTTGCATATAGTTTTTTATGTCTTCTATACATTCTTCTGAAAATTGGATTGTTTTTATTTTCAGGTGAAATAATAGCTTTTTTAATTTGCTTCGCTTTTTTGCTATTCATTGGATTTATATTAACATAATTAAAAAAAAAGTCAATGAAAAAAAATATATATTTTCCGCTTGACTTTTTCGTATTTATTTGCTAATATATTGCCTCATGAAAAAAATGACTAAACAACAAATCGGAACTCTTAACTCTATTCGTCAATCCAAAGGTCGCTTCTTCGGTCTTTATACGAATAATGGAGAAGTTATGAATGCTCAGTTCTTGGGCGAAACTAACTCGTTTATTCGCGTCTATGACCGTAATAAGCGCGTTGAGCGTAAGCTTGCTAAAACTAGCATCAAGTCAGCTAATGTTGGCTAATATTAGCTAATTAAAGCTAAACACTAAAAGAGCGGGGTTCGCCCCGCTCTTTTTTTATCTTTATTTCTTTAATTTTTAGAAGAATGACAAGGCTTCTCCCTTTAGTAATTTTTCAGATATTTTATTTACTATATCTTTTTCAATAATAGAGTTCAACTCTTGAATGCAGCAGTCTTTGCAGTCAACTTTATCGACTATATTTTTAATTAAATTAAAATCAAAATTGAAAGCAACATCTTGATAACCCAAGTTTGTTTTTATTTCTTTGAGTCTATTGTATGTAATTCTTCTAAGATCTACTTTATTAGGAGTTGTCAGTAAGAAGCTTTTTTCGATCAAAGCAAGTATGTCTTTGTTGATTTCTGCATTTAACTCGCTTTGTTCTAAATTAAAGCCCATAGACTTCTGATTATTCGTTCCACAAGTAAAGACGAATTTACAGTTTGAAAAATCTGCAATATCGCCATTACTCATTTGTAATCTTCCCTCTTTTAGAATTTGAGAAAAAAGATTAATGCAATCATGATGTATGCTGTTAAAGTCATCTACTATGATTACGCAATTTGGATTCATTACTACTTTTTCGCAAAGCGTGGTGTTTCTGTTTAATTCAGAAATGATTTTGTATTGAGCATAATTATCAGATAATTGAGATCCATTGTAATAAATCACTGATGCTCCACTTTTCTCTAATCCATCTTTTAGGGTTTTAGAAAATAATGTTTTACCAGAAGATTTCACTCCATAAAAAAGATAACTGTCTGGAGAAGAGCTTGAGTTCTTTTTGCCAAGACCCATAGAAACCTTGTTGATCGTCTCAAAGAAATCTTTGATTGCTTTTTTCTGACCAACAAATTCTTTCTTAATATAAGAAGAGACTTCTTTACAGATTTCAAAAGATGCTAATGGATTTTTCTTTTTCTCAAAATAGTCCTTTAAATGCTGCATTTCTACAACTGGCGTTTCTTTTGATAGCCTTTCTTCCCAGCTTTCTAATTTTTTATTAAGATCTTCAAATAATTCTGCTGGTATTTCTCCATTTTCACTTATTTTAAAAAGAATATTTTGATGAGATTCTTTGATGGAATCATCTCTTTCCCAAAAGTTTACTTTTGCTTGCGCTCCACAATGGTCAATTACAGTAACTGCTTTATCTGGATAAAATCTATTTGGAAGAAATTTCTCACAAAACTCAACTACATTATCTGTAAAATCTTTTGAGTATTCAACGCCATGAAATTCTTCATAGTAAGATACTATGGTCGGCAAAATCTGCTTCATAATAAACTTAGAAGGTTCTCTAACCAAGACTCTCTCAAAGCGTCTATCTAAAGCTGCATCTTTTTTAATGCTTTCTGTATATTCATTAATTGTTGTGGCCCCAATACAGGATATCGTTCCCCTTGCCAGTTCTGGCTTGAGTGCATTCGAAGCCTCAAGAGAAGAAGAAGCTCCTCCTCCAGCGCCAACTAAAGTGTGAATTTCATCAATAAACAGAATGATATTGTTGTATTTTTTTATTTCATCTACAAAGTTTTTAAGTCTTTCCTCAAATTGCCCTCTATACATTGTTCCAGCAACCATAGAAGATAAGTTTAAAGAATAAATAACTTTATTAGCTAACAATTCTGGAGCTTCTCCATTAACAATCATTAAAGCTAGGCTTTCCACAATCGAGCTTTTACCAACACCGCCGCCACCAACTAGAATAGCGTTCGGTTTTTTCTTTCTACATAGAATAGCTGTAAGCTCATTTATCTTACCATCGAAATCAACGATTTGCTCAAATGCTCCATGAGCCGCTTTTAAGTTAAGATTTTCTGCAAATTCGGATAAGATTCCATTATCTTCGAACATGTCTAAGAATAGAAGAGTTTCATCTTCTTCTAAATTTAAATCTATTTCATATTCATTTTCTTCTTTGTAATCTTTAATATGAATTGCCGTAGAAGCAAATAGCTTTTGAACTTCCTCTAGTGAATAAAGCTCTACTTCATTGGAAATATTAAAAAATTTTTTAAAACACTTCGGCATGAAGTCTTCTGTAAAGAAACAGAGCAGCAAAGCTTCAGAACATATATAATCAATTTTAAAATTTTCCAAACAAATATTTTCTGCTCTTAGAAATAATTCTTTTGTTCTATGAGTTAAATGATCAGAAATGATTTTAGTTTTTTTCTTTTTAGAGATATCTTCTGTTAAAGCATTTTGTAATGATTTTATATCTAACGAAATGTTAGAAAAAATTTCTTCTGATCCCAAAGAAGGATATGTTAAAATACTATAGAGAATTAAATCTGGATCAACTCCATTTCTGCCCAAATTTTCAGCTAATTGTTTTGCTTTATGGATGTTGCTTTTAAGATGATTTGTAATTGGAAGATTAGTCATTTTTAAGATCTTTGGTTTTCATGTAAATTTTTGTATCAATAACTTTTATAGATTCGACAAACAGTGCGTCTCCGCTTTTGCTACCAGTTAATATTAAAACATCGCTTTTGTTTATTTTATTACCGCTATCCAAGAAGTCTGTTAATTTCGACTCTCTTCTATTATCCATAAATAAGAATTTTGCAAGACCTTTTTCATCTGTGCCTGTAATGTTCATATATTTATTACCTGCCGCAGAAGTTTTTACAAAAAAGTCAGTAACTTGAACTGCTGTTTTGAAAGTCTCTCTATCTGCTACGTCTTTTATTTCTAAAGTATTAGACATTACTCCAAACTCGTCAACGAAACAATCTTTCAAACAATTAGAATAGCTGTAGCCAAGCAAAGTTGTTTCATACCACCAGTTTGCAAATTTTTCAAACTTTTTATTGTGCTGATATATTTCTCTATATTTTTTGAAATTATTTTTAAATGTTTCAAATCTTTTTTCTGAAATCATCAGCTTGTTATCGTCTCCTAAAATCTTCTTCTCTACAACTTCAGAAATCGAATCAAGAATATCATAACCAAATCTTTCTCCTATTTTACAGAAATTTCTTTTTTCTCTATCTGTTAATAAATTGAAAGCTTGGCATTCTAACACAGTTCTACTTCTATCTTTACCAGACTCCTCCATTGCTCCAGCTTGAATCAACGCAGACAATACTGATATGTTTAATCCAGATTGTTTAGCGGCAGTAAAAATTTCATATTTGTTATTGAATTCTTTACCTCTAAAATCAATCAAAGAGTTTAAAGATTTTTCTGAAATACCTTTAATGCTATTCAAGCCGTATCTTATGTTGTCTCCTTCTACCGAAAAGTTCATTTGAGATTTCTCAAGAGAAGGTGGTAGCAATTTGATATTGAAGTCTCTTAATTCTTGGTTTACTTCCGCTACTGTTGTTAGAGGATCTGGTTCGAATTGAGATGATTCCAAGACGGATATGAAAAATTCTTTTGGATGTTTGAATTTTAGATAAACTGTTTTTGCTGCAAGAATAGCGTAGGATATTGAGTGAGAAAGGTTAAATGAATAGTTACCTGCCGCTTCAACGAACGCCCAAAAATAGTCAGCAACTTCTTTTCTTAAATTTTTATTTTCTGCTGCTTGATAAATTTTATCTTTCCAAGCTGGGATCTCTTCGATTTTCTTTTTACCGACAACTCTTCTTAAAGTTTCTGCTTCTTCTAGGCTCATACCAAATACTTTGTTTGCAGCGAACATCATCGTTTCTTGATAAAGCATGACGTTCTTTGAATTTTGTAATAGATCATCTAGTTGATCGTTAATTCCAATTTTTTGAGGATTCCTTTTCTGTTGAACATATTCCGATATAAACTGTAAAGTCGCTGGTCTAGCTAATGCTATAACGTCAGAAAGCTCGCCCAAGCAATTTGGCTTAACTTCTTGGCAAACCTTAAAGTTTGTTTCTGCTGAAATTTGGAACAATCCAACTGGATGTTCAAAACTTTGGAATACTTGATAAATAAATGGATCTTTGTGATCTATGTTAGAAAGATCTATACCAATCTTTTTGCATGTGTTATGTGCAATTGTTAAAGTTCTTAATCCAAGGATATCGAATTTTACCATCAAATCAGATACTCCATTCATATCATAGCCAGAAACTAATGCTCCGTCTTTTGTTTTTTGAATAGGCATTATCTCTTCGATGTTTCTAGAACAGATTGCAATACCAGAAGGATGGACTCCAGTATTCTTATATAAGTCTTCTATTTTTAAAGCGTTTTCATAAGCCTTTTCATGAAGCTCTGTCCATTTTTTAAATGTTTCGTTTTCTTGTTTAGACTTCTCCAAAGAGAAAACAACTCCGTGACTCTTAGGAATAAGATCGCTAACTATGTTTGCATCATCCTCTTTTGCTTCTTCGAAGTATTTGACAGATTCTCTAATGCAGAGTTTCGCACTGAACGTATTGAATGTTAGAATTTTAGAAGTTTTACCAACATGCTTCTCTTCAATATAATTAATTACTCTTTGTCTCTGATCATAAGAAATATCAGAGTCAACATCTGGCAATAGACTACCTACAAGAAATTCTTTGCCGTTTTCATCTTTGATTTTTTTAGCACGACTTTTAGAAACGAATCTCTCAAAGAAAAGACCATGTTCTATTGGATCAACGTTAGTCACTCTCAATAAATAAAGCACCAAGCTACCAGCAGCACTTCCCCTCGCATTGCCAACTGGAATGTCGTTCTTGTGGCAGAAACCAATAATGTCCCAGTTTAAAAGAACATAATCAACAAACCCAAGTTCTTCAAAAATATCTAATTCTGATTTGGCACGATTATAATATTCTTCTTTGTTTGGGAGCTTGGTTATTCCCTTGTCTCTAAGACCTTTTCTTACAAGACTTTTTAAAACATCTATACTAGATGTTTGCTCTGTCAAATTGGCATCAATATCAATAAGCTCTTCTTTAGTTAAAGAAATCTTAGGAAGTTCTACTCCAGCAGGTTCGTGACAATTATATATTTGGAAATCTTCAAACATTATAGGCTCATTCTTTTTTTAAGTTCTAAGAAAATTTTAAATGTCATTTCGACATCGTAAGCTCCATCATGAAGCTTTGATTCATCAAAGTCAATACCTAAATTTTTAAGTTGATAAAGTTGTGAAGATTTAGCTTTTAAACTTCTGTCATGCATAATTTTATATTGCCAGCTAAGAAAGTCTTTATTGCCAGAAGGTGGATTGATGCCTTCTTTATAAGCTTTGCCCAAAGGTCTTGTATCATAAATGCGAGACATATAAGAATAGTCTGGCGTTTCTCCAAGATGTTTTTGCCAAGAAGCCACAACATAAACATCATAGCCTATTAGATTCTGACCAATAACAATTCTTGATTCATCAAATAAATCTTTTTTGAATTTTGCCAAAATCTCTTCTGCTGGTTTTTTGCGTCTATTATATTCTTTTTTATTGAATCCTGTTAATTTTGCAATTTCATCACTGATATGCAAATCAGACCAATCTATATATTCGTCATAGACTTTTGTTATCTTGCTTCCTTCTGAAAGAGTCCAAGCAATTTGCCAAGGCTTGACATTAACTAGATTTAATCCGTTTGTCTCTGTATCGAAAGTTATATATTTTTGATTATATGGTAAAGGCATTATTTATTTTCTAAGTAAGATTCCCAACAAAATTCTGGAGAACAAAAATGTTCAATATTTGGATTACCAAAATTTGGCGACCTGCCGCCTGATCTATTACATACTGCTTTATAAAACTGAAAAGCTTCAACATCTTGTCTGTTCTTGTAATAGATAGATTTTGACAAAACAGTTTTTTTGCAAAAGCTTTTAAGCTGTTGCGAAATTATTGCGTCAAATGGATGATCATTTTTTTCTTCAAAAAAGAAGTGGTCAAATCTTTTTATGTTTACATCGCAAAGTCCAAAATTAAAAATATTCTGATATATAAATGAATCATAAAATGGAACGCCGACTTTTATTTCAGAATACTCTTCTTGTTTTAATTCATTTAAAACTAAGTTTCCAGAGTCTGAGCAATTTGCTTTTGTATAAAGATTTTTAATCTGCTTTGCTCCTTCGTTATTTTTGGCAAAATAAATAAGCTTGCTAGATAGCTCGTCAGTTTTATTTTCGACTACAGATAATCTTATACCAAAAATTAATTGACTATTAGCCTCTATCAATTTTTGATTAATTTCTCTAAAGCCGTAAAAGGTATCTTCTACCATAACGACTTGCTTTAATTCTCTATCTTTTTGAAAAGAGAGTATATCTGAATTTTTTAAAATACTCTTACCAATTGAGGCGTGAGTTTTGAATAATGGTATCACAATTTGAGCTTACAAGAAAGCATCGTATTTGTCAACCATTTTTTTATTAAATTTTGGACAACCTTCGTAAGCGAATTTTTCTATTTTTGAATTTGGATATTTATCCATAATTTCTTCAAGAGATTTTTTATCATCTGAGAATGCGCTTTTAATCGTTTCTCCTTTTTCATTTTTAAGAAGCCAAAAGTTTTGTGCAAATTTGGCTTTGCAATGCCACATTGGAGTTCCATCTTTTTTTAGTTGACCAGCAAATTCTGCTCTGCCGCAAACTGCTCTGCCGCAGAAGCCTTCGTCCTTGCTTGGATAACCCTTATCGTAAGCCATTGAAGATGTTGCTGTTTTGCTATCAAATTTATTGATAACTTTTTGTATTTCACTCAAGAAAAATTCAAAGCCTTCAAGCTCGTCTTCTTCAACATCTTCCATTACTAAAAGTCCACCATTCTCTGGATCGAATTTTAAGAAAAGAAATTCCATATCTCTTTTGGCATATTCTGGATAGAGGTGTTTAACCGCCAAACAATACATTAGATGCTGAATATTATCTGTTATTTCATAGCCAGAAAAAACTGATTTCGAAGATTTAAAATCTCTAATCAATGCCGTGCTTTTTTTCTTAAACAAAAATAATTTATCTATGAATCCAAGTATTCTATAGTTTTTGTTTTCATCGCTTATAGAAATATCAAAATCTTTTTCACTAATTGATTCGGTTGGCTTACCATGCTTTTTGCTGAAGAAATCATAATTTAATCCAGACAAAATCATTGCATTCATAGAATCAATATTTTCAAAATCATCTATCTTATATTTTTTTGCAAATTTACGAACATATCTTTCTACTACAGACGAAGCAAATGAATCTTGTTTCTTGACAATTATATTATAATGTTTTTTATGTCTTGGGTTGCCCAAGCATTCAAATATATTGTGAACACAACTTCCTCTTAAAGATCCTTCGTTTGATTTATCTGGAAGTTTAAGAACATAATTATAATAGTATAACCAGCTACATGTCTGTAGAGTTTTTATTCTTGACGCAGATAATGGAATATTTTTTATTTCATCCATAATTGAAATTGTAAAGTTTGCACAAATTTTTTAAATTTTTAGAAAATGCTGGTGGCTGTTTTGTCTCTGTATTAATTTGTTTTCCAAATTCTATTATATTAGAAATAGAAAGTTTATGATCTGTCTTTTCTATCTGAGAATTAAAAGAATCTATATCTATTTTATTCATCGCTCCAAAATCATTTTTATGTGGAGGTGCAAAATAAATCTTTTTAAAATCAATTATTTCAGATAGTTTAAATATAACTTTGAGTGAGCCTTCGAATCCACGATTTCTTTCACTTTGAAAGTCATTGTTTAATGAGACATAAATTTTATCTACATTTAAAGAACTTAGATATGAAATAAATTTTGGAGATATTGCTGTTCCAAAACAAACTAAATTATTCTCGATGCCAGCATCATATAAAGCTAGAGAATCACCAATTGATTCTACGAGATAAACGGAGCGTTTTTCTTTTATAGCATTTTCTGTTTTAGGATTAGAATAATAAGGATAGAACCAGTTTGTTTTTTTACCTAAATGAAGCCATTTCGGTGAATCATTTTTATCTAAAATTTTTCTTCCAGAAAATCCATGAATTTTTCCATCTTTGTTGAATATAGGAAACACTATTCTTTGATAAAGTTTACCGCTATTAGCGAGTCCACATTGGTAGTCTTTTAGTGTTTCCTGACTTATTGATCGAGGAGGCTTAGAGTAAAAGTCATAATGAGGCAATAATTTTTTAAGACAAGTTGGATTATATGTTTTTTCTTCGCTCAAAAGTTTTTTTTGTTTAGTTTCTTGTTCTATGTTGGATTTTATACCTTTAAGCAATTCTCTTATTTTGAGATCATCTCTGGTATTCAATGTTTTCTTTAGCAGAACCTCGAAAGGTAAAAACTCTGTATCTTCTACATAATCTTTCCAAGTCCCTGTATTTTTATACACTTGAACTGCGGTTGGGTTATCTCCTCCGCGATAAACTGCTGTTGTTTGCCAAAAAGAGCCTCTATCTATCAACTTATATCCAAGGTTCTCAAGTATAGTTTTGTAATCTGTCATTGTCTAAGTACCATTGGTATGGTTGAATTTGATTCGTCTGATGCCAAATTTATATCTTCTCCAGATTGCGCTCTAATCATGTCTTTTAAATCTCCCTTTTCAATAATCGAAAAGTTGTTGAAATCTAGGTTAATGAAATTGTCTTTCTTAGAACCATCTGGCATTGTGACTGGTTCAAGGTGAGACATCGCATCTTCACCTAAATGTCTTGCTGCAAGATTGATTAGTTTGTGTGTTCCAAATTTGCCGTTTTCTGCTTGAATTTCTTCAGCAACTTTCTTCCTGAGAAGGAAAGCGTGAGAACAGAATTGGACAATCGAGTCAGAAAGAGAAATAACACTTTCATCTTCAACAATATCTTCTACTGCTCTTCTTGTTGTGATACCTGCTCTGTTGGCTTGAACCGAACTAAGCATAGCTACAGGTCTTTCTCCATCAAAACAAAGCTCTCTATGAATACACTGTTTAAATCTATCCATCATCTTAGCAACCAACATCCATCCTTCTCCTTTGCCAGCATTAGAAAAGTCGCTCTTAATATAGTCAAAGCTAAAAATCATTTTATTGCCGCGACCAACTTTTGAATAATAATGTCTTTTCAAGAGAGAAACCATTTCCTCAACATTCATGCCAGCAACGTTTTCATAGAAGAATTGTGTTCCTTTGAGTTTTTTAAATGTAGCTCTTGTTAAATCAACAATTTGTTTAGAAGACATTCCTTTATAAGTAGAAGTTCTCCACTTGCCAGTTTCAAAAAGATACATTGGGAGTCCAGTCATTGCTGACATTTGTCTCATAATAAGTTCTTCTTCACTCATTTCTCCATTATCAAAATGTAGAATAGGGGTGTTATTATTAGCCATCGAAACCTTAGTGGCGTAGTCTAAACAAAATGAAGTCTTACCAACTTTAGCCCTAGCAATAATAATTGCTATATTCCCGCCACGAAAAAGAGAGCCATAAATCTCATTAATTCTTTTATGAGGACCCATCAAACCAAACTCAGTGACTGGGTTGTTACCTCTTTCTTCAATCATTGGTTCTGCCAAATCAAACAAATTAACTGCACCACGATCAAGAGATTCAAATCCTTGAATACCATCGTTATAAAGCTTATCTGCCTTGTCTACAATTTCAGAGTATTTTAAATTCGGATCTGCGTTCTTAACGAAAGAAGCTACTTCTTTACAAGATTTGTATATCTCTCTTCTTGCTGTGAACTTTTTAAGTTCTTTTAAAGAAGTGAAGAACACATCCTCTGAGATTTTAAAAAATGCAAGAGAGTAAACATATTCTGTAATATCTATACTATCTGGAAATGAAACTTTTAATTGCAAAAGTCTCTGCACCAAAATTGTTTCATCAATACTTTCTTTATTGTCTAGAGCATTTCTAATTAATTTAAAAATGGATATATTGACTTTTGAATCTTCACTATAAAAATCATTTTCTTTAATAAGGGTAGATACTTCTGCCCACTTGTGTTGATGCTGTAGTAAGCCACTAAGGACTTTTTTTTCTAATTCGTAAGAGTAAATCATTGGTTTTCTAATAGATTGCTTTCTTCTAGGAACATTTCCATAACTTTTCTAATTGCAAGAGATACACATGCATTTTCCGTCTTTGACGTTACTACTGGAGTACCATCTGAATTGATGTAAAATAAAAAGAAACCTCTATTGCTGCCAGATTCTGATCCTGTATGATCAAAAAGTTTGCATAAAATAGAGTTTGGTATTGATATGATTGATTCTTCTTTCATTAGATAAGTTCTAGTTCTTTCAGTAACTGTTCATTGAGTGTATCAGATTCTAAAATTCTTACAAGTCTAATATTGTTTATTTCGCAGAAATATTCCTTCTTCTCGTCTCGCTGTAATTGACTTAAAAATTTTGATCTATTATTGCCGTGAAAATGTTTATTGAATTTATAATGTTGATTGCCATCAACTTCTAATGCTATTTTTCTATTCGCGTTATAAAAATCTATTGTTAATCTTGTGCCAATAACTGGAAGTTCTTCGAAAACGATATCGGCAAACCAATGTTCGTAAAGCATAGCTTTTACTTTTTCTTGAAATTTGCTTCTGCATTTTCCATCCCAATCAATTAAATAGTTAAAAGATTTTTTTAATTTTATAGCTTTTCCTGATGTGGAGAAAAATATCATTCAGATAGTAAGTTCGTAATAACATAATCTTTAAGGCATAAATAAAGTTCTTTATCTCCTTCAAGAAGAGCGTAAATATTTTTCATACCTTGAATTTTTTCTGGCATTTCTAGATTTTTACTTTTTATATGATCTAGTAGATCTGTATCTGTATTGAACCAGCTACCTTTCTTTTCGAAAAGACCCCACATCAGCAATAAATCTACAACCTCACGTTCTACCCAAATAGAAGTTCCATCTTTTCTTCCATACTTAATTGGATATTTTACAAGTTCTCCAGTTGTTTCATTTGTTGATTTGCAAATCAAAACTTTAGCCATATGACCATAGAGTTTATTATCTTGGCTAATTGGTGCTTTTGGATCATCCATAATTTTATCATCTTTAAACACCCTTTGGAATTCAAAAATCCAATCTGGATAATGCATCGCTGCATTGCCACCACTTGAGCCAGTAGTATTGTTCGTATCTTTTTTAGCATATGGATCAATACTAACTTTTGATCTTTGTTGTGCTGTCATAATGCACAAGTGACCGAATTTACTCATTCCCAAGGAAACCCTTTTCAAGAAGTCAGAAGTTAAGAGCGCACCTGCGGCAACCTTACCAGCTTCGGATGTTGTTTTGTCCAAATCTCCTTTTGAAATAAGACCGTCCATAGAGTCAATGATGATACAATATTTTTCATTGTTTGGATTATTTTTAAGGATTCCGCGAATGAAATCGAATACAGCATCATACACATTTGATTCAAGAATTAAACATGTTCCAACTTCCCAATCTTCTGCATTTTTAATGAATTTTAATCCAGATCTTTCTTGAACATTCGAAGAAAGACGACCTTCTGCTTTAATGTAAAGACCTTTTGCATCTTTAAATTTGTTGATCATATTTTTCATTACTTCAAGAGATGCACTTGTTTTTCCTCCTTCAGTAACGCCTACGAATCTGTGAACTCCAGAGCCAAGACCTCCACCGATTTTACTGTCTAGAATTAAAGAGCCTGTTGAAATTAAATATTCTTCCACTTCCTTCTCTAAGTTGTAATGGTAATCTTTATTTGATTTTAGGAATTGGGTAGCAAAGGCTTTTGAATCCAATTTTTTCTTTGTATCCTCTTCTTCGTTATTTGTTGGTTTTACTTTTTGTTTAGCACTCATGATAGAAAATCTCTAATTGTTATTTGTTTTTTCACCTCTATATCTTCTCCAGCTTTCTCACCTAAATCAAGTGGAATTTCATGTTCTGGAACTTTAAAATTAAATTCTTTATATTTCTTTTTTAAATATTTCATGCCTTCAGCGGTTATAAAATATTTAATACTACCATTCATTTTGAATGGTGGTTTTACCTTGGATAAAAATTCGATATCATTATCGAATTGATCGAAGACTTTTTTCGCAGCAACCATATCCAAAGAATAGTTTAATGGTTTAGATCCATTAAGCATTCTCGATATAAAATCTCTTTTCTCTTTAAAGAAAGTCGCTTTTTTTATTTTTGCTGGCATTATACTACATGTGTATAACACCTCAAGAACTTAAAGTCAAGAATTTTCTGAAATTTTAAAAACATCTGGGCGAATTGTTTTTTGCCCAGTTTCTAGGTTATAGTCATATTCACACATTAGCTCAATATGTTTTTTGAAAGAAATTCTATTTTTCTTCCATCCAAGTTTTTCTTCTGCCTTAGATGGATCTGAGATTAGTCTGACAACTTCATTGGGTCTTTTTAAAGATTCGTCAAAAACTAAATGTTTTTTCCAGTCTAAATTAAAATAGGAAAATGCGCTCTCAACAAATTCCTCTCCCCAAAAACATTCGCCGTTTCCTACGACAAAATTATCTGGAGTTTCAAGTTGAAGCATTTTCCACATAGCCTCACAGCCAAAATCAGACCAATGTTCGTCTCTAGCCCAATCTAAATGCCCAAGAGATAAAGTTTTTTCTTTTCCTGCCGCAATTTTAGCAGCAGTATTTGTTATTTTTCTAATGGCAAAGTCTTTTGTTCTATAAGTATTTGAATGGTTGAACAATACACCGAAACAAGAAAACATATTTGAGTCTAAAGAGTCTCTATAAAAGTTTACCCATCTAGCTCCCAATTCTTTACCAATGGCATAAGGAGAGCGTGGATTCCAAAGGCATGTTTCATCGAACCTACCATTATCTATGCCGCCCACAAGCTCACTTGTAGCAGCAAAGTAAGTTCTTGTTTTTGGGGAAAGGTTTTTCAAAGTCTCTAAGAAATAATAAACGCTTTGTCCGTTTGTGATAATAGAAGATTCTTTGTTTTGAAAAGACTCGCCAACATGAGAATTGGCAGCAAGCAAATAAATTTCATTAATCTCTCCGTGTTTTTCAAGACTTGAAAGAATGCAACCTCTTACGCTTGCGTGACACGAAATATCACAAACCTCAAAAAATAATTGTGCTTTTGGATTTTGTTTTAAATCTTCTTCAAAAATTTTAGCAAAAGAAGTTTCATCAAAAAAAGTATTTCTTCTGTGTGTTAAAATTACTTTGTAATCTTTGGCGAGCAAAAAATGAGTGAGAGTTTTTGCGTCCATCCCATTTGCACCTGTAATAATTGCTGTTTTCGACATTTTTTAAAAGTTTAAGAATTGCTTTTTTATATTAATATTAAAAAAGAAAAACTCAAGTATTTTGTTTAGATGGTTTGAAAATAAGCTTAGGCAATCCATCTTGTTTTATTAAATCTACCAAAACATAACCATTCGGCTCAAAGAAGTCAACAAATTTTTGTTGGTCTTGTTCTGGGGAAACTTGCAAGAAAGGGAAATGAGATTCTACTTCTATATGATCAAATTCGGTTTTTGAAAAATCTATGCCATTTAAAACTTGATGTTCAAATCCTTCTACGTCTAAAAATAAATAATCTACTTTTTTAATGTTATACTCATCTAAAATAGATTGCAGAGTTCTTGCTTGACACTCTATCTCTGATGAATATCTGTTCTTTTCTAATTTATGATTCAAACAAGAATTCATTAGACTTGAATTATGCTTAAACATTTTAATAGTTTCGCCTGTATATTCTTTGTTAACTAAAGCACAGTTTATAACAATTGCGTTACTCCCTCTACTTTTTTGACATTCGGAAAATGCTCCAAAATCAGGTTCTATTAAAATACCAAAATAATCAGGGTCTTTTGCTAAGAAAAGAGAACGAGATTGTTCTATACCATTGTTTGCACCAGCTTCAATATATATTTTTTTATTTTGCATGAGATTTTTCTGCTATTTGTTTTACACCTGTCTTTAAACTGATTTTTGGTTGCCAAAACTCAAGTATTTTTTTCTTTGGGTCATTTTTATAATTTCTTTGAGTTTCGTCTTTTCTTTCAGATAGCTCTACTTCACAATTAAATAATTCAGCACAGATATTTGCAAGATCTTTGATTTTAGTCCATTCAAAATTTGATATATCAATACGCTCTGATTTATTTATGTTTTCGTAATTTTCGGTAAGATAAAATAATGCTTCACACAAATCATCTACATGAAGAAATTGTCTTTCTTCTTCTCCATCTGTTCTGCAAGTAATTTTATTAAGTGTTTGTGCTTGATGAATAAAATCAGTTATAACATGACTTTTTTCTCCAGCTTCTTCTTTGCCATAGACATTCCAAAGACGAACGCATATTCCTCCTAATGAGTTTGTCAATTTTTCACCAATTAATTTTAAATTTCCATAAGTAGAATGAAATTGATCTGCCATTTGTGAAGAGGTGAAAATAAATGGTTTCTTGTATTTTTTTAGAAGACGAAATGTATTATGCATTATCAATATATTATCTTCTATGAATCCAAAAGAATCTTGATTGCTTTCTAGGTATTTCGCTCCACCAACATCAGATGCGAAGTAATAAACAAAATCGCACTTTTTAAATAACTCATTTTGAAGTGCAGTATCGTAAACTCTTAAATCTTCGGCACTTGATCTTTTAATGTCATACCTAATCACTTTACAGCCCATTCTCTCCAAGTATTCGCATACTGGATTTCCAATTTGACCTTCGCTACCTAAAACAAGAATCTTCAATCTGTTTTTCTATTTGAATATTTTTTTCTTAGGATAGTAAGCCCATGACTCCAAGGTAATGTTGCGAACTCCCAGAATTGAGGATTAAGCTCTGCTACAGCCCTATAGGGTCCTCCATTAGCCCATTGCCCATCTTTGAGTGTTATGTCAGAATGATAATATGGTGCTGTATTACCATACATTAAATCATGCAAAAGAATCACAGTGTTAGGAGTTACTATTCTATCAAGAATCTCTAATTCTTTTTTAACATGATCGTAGCTATGCCAGTCGTCAATATAAACAAAATCTGGTGCTGGCATTTGAGAGAACTCCCAATCTTGCAAAAACTTAATTGCATCACGTTGTGAGAAAATCCAATTATCTGAAGAAATTTCTGGAGATTTATCTATATCGACAGAATACAGAGTTCCTTCGTTAATTTTAGCTGCTTCAAGAATTGGAATAGTTGTTGTTCCTCCTCTTACTCCGAGTTCAATATAAGTCTTACCTTCTGTAGCTAAAGCTATGGAAAAAATTGTCATTAAATGACGGTCGGAATCATTAGTTCCTTCGATTGCTGTTTTTAAAATTTCTTTAATCATTTTCTTGAGATTTATATTTTGTTGTTCTTTTTGGATAAAATGTTCTAAACTGATGGATAATTGGACAGCCAGATTCTATCCAATTTGTATTCCTGCCACACTCTATAATTTGTGGATTAAATTCTTCTCTTTTACCTATTAAGGAAAAAAGTATTGACATAAAAATATCATGAGAAAAAGAATAGCAAGATGCTTCGGCAAGCTTTCTTATTAGATCAACATTATTTAAAAGAATCTCTTTTGCTTTTTTGAAATCTTTAACACTGAAAATTGCTGGAACTGCACCAAAGTAAAAAACTTCAATACCTCCGTTTTCAAGTAAAACTTTGTTTATACTTTGTATAAAGTATCTATTGACACAAGATCCTAAAAGTCCAGAGTCTTCTGGTATTTCTATATTGCCACGAATAAGAGTATCTGGACAATGAAGCAATATATATTCTGAATTAGATTGTTCTGCTGTAAAAGAAATTCTGTCCAACAAAACATGCATTGCTTTTTCCACTTTTGCATAATCTTCTTCTTTGTAATTTTTTTCATCAAGTTTTAATAAAGGGCTTTGTGTATCTAATCCTTGAAAAACTTTAGTATTATATTTTTCTTTAAGATACAAAAAGTCTTCCTGATTACCTTCACAAAAAATAATAACTTTTTCTTCTGGATAGAAATGCCTAAGAGAAGTAAGAGCAACATCAATTGCATTCACTTCATCAAAACAAGTTATCATAAATGCTAATTTGCTCATTAAAAATATTCCTTTCTCCAAGGTTGACCACCAGCAAAGTGTCGGATAATAGTTTCTTTTGCCGACGTTTTGTTAATATTATATTGTTCTAGCATTTGTGATATTGGGTTGTCACATTCTTCTGATAAAAGTGTTGTGTTCCATTCTGGAGTTTTTACTTCCACGTTTTCTAATAAATCTTTATAATCATAAGCGCATGTTGTTGATTTTTCAGAACGAAATCCATAATAAGGTAAATCAAAAAAAGATTCCCAGCTATGGCTTTTTATTCCGCATAATGAATACCAAGCTGCTTGTTCTCTAAATTCTTGCCAATGTTTCTTATGTTTATTTTCTTGATAAAAATCCTCATCTAGAATTTTATTTACAAGATCATATGTCCATTGATTAATACGCATGCAATAATTGCCCATGCAATGAGTGTTTCCATTATCAATTGCATAAGAAAAACTTTTTGAAGTTGTATATTCATGCTCTGGTTTACATATAACCATATCTGCATCAAAATGAACAAACATGTCTCCTTCTTTTATATTGCCACTTTCTATAGCTTTTTGTAAAAGAGTAAATTTCCACCAAGTTGGATTATCTCTAACCAATGGAAGATCTACAGAATTATCTACAAGCAAATATTCTATTCCATGTCTAAAACAATAGTCTTTATTTTTTGGAGAAATAAATTTCTCAAAAATTTCTTGTCTTTCGTCTTGATAACGAGCTATAACTAATAAATATTTATTCATTTACCAATAACAAGAATTTTCAACCATGTAATGTTTTTTAGGAATATCTTTTGAAACTGGATATATAAAGTTTTCTCCACCATACCAATTTTCATATTTAAAGTTTCTATCAAATCTACTGCCTCTTATTCCAAATAAAACTTGTGTAGCGCCGCCAAGATGAATCGCTTTTTTACCAATACTTTTGACAAAATTACATAGAGGCAAAGAATAACCTCCTGCACCTATAATACAAATATCGAAATTCTTTTTGCTAATTAGCGATGCTATTCTCCATATTTCATCTTTATAGAAGAAGGGATCTTCTCCTGTAATTTGATATGGGTTTCTTGATTCGATAACTTCACAAGAACCCAATTCTGCCCCTTCCCATATTTTCCCAAAATTTGGAATTTGTTTTTCTATAGAATTTTTTAATGAAGATATAACTAAAACTTTTTTATCTTTAAGATGATAATGCCAACCATCTTTGCCATGAGAAAATGGTTCTAAATCTCGAAAATCTTCAGAGATAAATTCTCCTTTAAAAAGTTCTTTGACAATTTGTTTTTCACTATCATTGTTTTGCCATGATAATATACAATCAAGATTTTTTATGCTATCTCCAAAATCTTTTATCCAACTATTATATTCTTCTAAAGAATTAATATTTATACCTGCATTTACGGCTAATGTCTCTCCTCTTAAAATTAATTCATTATTATAATAACCATCATAAAAATGCATTAATTCTATAACACCAATTTTACCTATAGAGCAAGGACTATCTCCTAGTAATAAATTTTTTACATTATTGTGCATTTAAAATTCTATAAATTTGTTTTGGTAATGAGTTTAAAGAAAAGTATTTTTGATATATTTCCTTGCCTTTCTCATTCATTTTAAAAGCTAATGGTGCAAATTCAATTAGAATTTCTTGGATTTTATCTATATCTTTTTCATGAATTCTCACAGAAAAAGAATCCCAATCAATCATGTCTTCATATGGAAACCAAGGCTTATCGTAAATAAATACTGGAACAGCACCTAATTGTAGTGCTTCGTAAAAACGAAATGAAGAAGCCCCATAACCTCTTGGACAGAGAGAAAAAAGACTTTCTGATGTTTTCTTTAAGAAAAAATCTTTTTCAAAACTATCTACTTCTGGAGTCCAGCTTTTACTAAAAATTTCAAATCCCTTTTTGTTAAGAAGTTTATCGTTCATTTTGACTCTTATCGGATGAGTTATAGATCCAACGAATGAACAAAATATTTTTTTGTCTGTTTTAGGATAATTAATTGGCGAACAAACTAATGGTATTGGAATTCCAGATTTATTGCCTCCAGCATTAAAATGAGTTGTTTTTGGAGGAAGATTTTCAATGATGGCATCATCGTGTTGGCTAACACAAAAATATTCCTGTTCGGGATCAAGACTATCTAAAAGCTGTTGTAATCCTTCTGTTGTTCCCGATAAGTAACAATTTGTCCAAAAAACTGGTATTAAATATTGTTTAGTTCTTTTGCCATTCAATAAAAATTGCTTAAAGAAATATTCTTCTAAATACATACCTTTGTGGTATGGTGGATACGCAACTCCAGAATAAGGTTTTCTGAAACGCTCAAACTTTTTAAACAAATGAATTTGATATTCGTCAAAATCTTGCATACAAAGCGTTTCCCCAATTTTCTCCTTCCCAAGAAGTGATGATTCTTTTAAAGTTAAAGTCTTCAAAGAATTTATCTAAATCCTCTACTTTAGCACAGCCTTCATACATTTCAACGCAATTAACTTCGCAGATAACATATTTTATATCTTTTCTTAAAAGATTCGCCGCTCCTTTGAATACTTCTAATTCATAACCCTGAACATCAACAACTAATGTATCAAAGACTCCGTTGATATCTTCATCTAATTTGACGATATCACACTCTTCTTCAGAGTCGAAGGTAATAGTAGGATATTGTGATAAATGTTCTTTTGGTTTAAGAACCGAAGAAGACTGACCAGCATTAGCCGTTTCAACATGAAGTTTAACTTTACCTTTATAATTTCCAACTGCCTTTTTGCGACAATCAACTACATAGCCAAACTTGTCAAATAATTGTTTAAAGTTTGCTTGTAGAGGTTCATACACTATAATATTTTTTGTTATCTTATCTAAGTAAAAAGGAATCTCTTGACCGAAATGACCACCGACATGAATGATGCCATTGCATTTTGGTTTGGATTTATCGTAAATGTGTGCTAATGCTCCTACCATGATTTTAGTTCTTCGTATTTTTCTATGATTTTTTTACCAGATTCTGTTTGTGGCAAAAGGAATCCAAAAAGAAAACTCTTCAATGGTTTACTATGCCCACATTCAACAAAAGAGTGAAAATGGAAAGATGAAACAAAATGTCCATCGAAAAGTATATTGTCTCCAAATACACTGAATGAATTAATCCTGTGTTTTTTAATATCGCTATTAAATCTCCACCAACCCATATTGTGATTAATGGGTAAAGTCTGACATCTAAAATCTGTATTGTGAACCACTACTTCCATAGGGACTTGTTCGAATTCATGTCTACCACTTTTAGTTTCTTGTTTCCAAACATTTAAGAAAGCAATATTTTTAACATATACAAACCCAACATTATATATGCCCCAAGCTTTATCCATTTCTGGATTCCATTGATAGTGAGGACAAATTGCTGCATCTACATCTGGTGATATTCCATCAAATTCTCCACAGAAAATTATATCTGAGTCTACCATTAAAACTCGACCATGATCAGCAATCGCTCTTTTAGCTGCGGCAAATTTGCCGTCGATTACTTTATAGAAGTTAGAAATTTCTTCTTCATTACCAAATACTTTACCATTTTGCATCTCTGTATTTTCACAATGACAGTCAAAATCTTTTGATAGAATATCATAACAATATTCATCGCAAGATAAATACCACTGACAATCATGGAATAATTCGGCAGAATATCTAAGTAATAAAAATTCTTTAAAATGACTCTTTGTAACAGAGCAGGATAAAATTAATAAAGGTTTCATTATGAATAAAATTTTCTTACAGCCATTACTTCTTCAACTGCCCGATCTAAGTTTTCTGGATTAGACGAAATGCCTTTTGGGTTTCTGTAGTAAGATCCTACTACATCATTCAACCTTCCAAATTTAGATCCTTTAGATAATGCTCTTAGCCACATTTCATAGTCTCCTGCTGAAAAAAGATTTTCATCAAATAGTCCGTATTTGTTATGGATAGATTTTCTCCACATGGGTAAACAATGCGGCGAATTAAATTGAAACATTGACTCCATAGTTGCATCAAAGCATGGGGTTCTATTTAATTGATTGCATTTTTCTGTTTTTAAATTTGGTGTATCGACCCAAAGAGTTTCTCCATAGCAAAGATCAATTTCTGGATTTTCAATTAGAAAATTATATTGTTTTTCTAATGAGTCTGGTAATCTGCGATCATCTGTATTCCAATTTGTTAAAAATTCGGTTTTACTGAGAACGACTCCTATGTTCCAAGTTTTATAAATATTTTTATCTCCAACATTAAAATATTGGATATTATCATATTCTGATACTAATTTTAGAATCTTCTTTCTGGAATCATCTTTTGAATTTGCATCCAAGAAAAAGAATTCGCAATCTTGAAAGATGGTTTGTTTTAAAATATCTTCAAAAAAACTATCTAAAAAGAATTCCGAATTAAAAACTGATGTTATTACTGTAAGTTTCAATGCTTACATTATAACATAGGTTTTATAGATTTCAAGAAAAATTAATCAGCACATGATTCACAATCGTCCCATTTTTCTCCAGATTTCTCAATAGAAGCGTGTCCTTGTGGGAAATAGTAATAAAGAGTTTTGATGCCTTTCTCAAAAGCATATTTATGAATATTATAAATATCTTGTTTTGAATAATTTGGGCGATTCCAGAGATTGAGGCTTTGAGCCATATCAATATATACTTGTCTATCTCCAGCTAAATCAATCATATCTTTTGGGGAGATTTCTGTAGCTGTTTTATAAATAGCTTTTTCTTCTTTATTTAAGAAGTCCAAATGTTGAACAGATCCTAAATTTTTAAGAATCGAATCCCAAACCTCAGTTGTATCTTTATCTTTTTCTTGCAAAAGTTTTTTGAGATTTTTATTTTTAAATGTTGTTTCGATTCCAGCTAAAGATTTTACAAAATAATTACTGAAAAATGGTTCAATTCCTAAAGATGTTTCTCCCATTAAGAAAGAAGTTGATTTGTTAGGCGCAACTGCCATAAGAGATACGTTACGACGAGTCATTTCTGCTTCTTGGCACATTTTAGGCGATCCAAGCTTTTCTCCTATTTCATAGGCATATTCATCCGAATACTTTTTAATTGTTGAATAAATTTCTTTATTGATGAAACGACTATTCAAATCTCCAAAAGCGCAATTGTTCATTTGCAAATATTCATGAAAGCCAAGTGTGCCAAGCCCAATATCGCGTTTTTCAATTGCTGATTTTCTAGCTTTTTCCATGAAAGGAACGTTTTCTGTAAGTTTGATGAACTCAGAAACACAAATATCTAAGAATATCAAAGCATCTTTAATGATTTGTGGATTACTTTTAATCTCGTCCCAATGAACTAAATTCAAAGCACAAATAACACATACGAAACTTTTATCTTTATATTTTGGGGTCAAAACTTCTGTGCAAATATTAGTTGAGGAAACTTGGTGACCAAGTTTTTCATAAACTGGACTTTGGTTTTTATTACAGTTCTCAACATCAACAAGATACAATTTTCCAGTTGACTCTCTAAGAGAAAGACATTTCATGTATCTTTTCTTAGCTTCTTTATCTGTTTTCAATTTTTCTCTAAAACCAATTGGCAAAATAATTCCAACATTATTAGATACCAATGGATCTTTTTTATCTGGATTATTTTTATCCACTCTTTGCATTAGATCCCAAAATTCTGAATCGTCGATGCTAATAAATGGAACTGAATAACCTCTTCTTTGATTTCCTTGACTTACTTTTTGCCCAGCGCGAACCAAATCTTCCATCCAGTCTAATTTTGAATTGGTGTAAAAACCTTCTTCTAAAAGAGTTCCTTTGTCATAAATTTCTGTAAAATCTGCACCAACTCCTCCACCAAGTTTTGACATCATGGCTGTTTCACCAATAGAATAATAAATTCCTTGAATGCTATTCTGTGGAGTAACAATATAACACGATGCTGGCAATGGAGTTGTGCCATTTTGTTTTGTTACTCCAAAATTAGACCATTGAGGAGTTGACAGACTTAAAACTTGTCTTTTGATATAATCTTCAATTCTATCTGCAAGACCTTCTGAATAATCGCTTTCGTATTCTTTTACTTTTAATTTGATTTCATTAATTCTTTCTTCTAAAGACAGCTTATTCAGATATCTTTTTTTATTCATAAACTCTAATTGTTTTTCTCCGTAACTCATATTTTTAAAATTCAAATTCGTCTAAATCTAGCTCTTCTTCTTCTGCTGCATAATTACCGCTTGGCGTATCGAAAAAATCTGGCTCGCAAGCTGTTGTAATTTTTTCCATCATCCATTTGTTCTTATCTTCATAAGTAGTTTGGCAAAATGGATACTTAATTGCAAGCTTTAAATCTTTGCAAACTTCATTAAAATTAAAATTTAAGAAGTTGACCACTTCACCTTTTGTAAGGTGACTTGGAACACCTTTTTCAAAAAACCAATCAATAAGTTTTTTTTCTGCTTTGTAAGCTTCTTTGATATTTTTTTCAATTAACTCAATAAGATAATCATCCCAAAGTTGTGGAGATTCTTCTTTGATTTTATTGATAATATCAAGACCACAAGAATAATGGATTAATTCCTCTTGAGCAGTGCTTTGCTGTAAAGAAGAAACTGTTTTCAAACCTCTATTCGATCTAGAGTAAGACATTAAAATATAAAATTGAGTAAAAAGACTTATTCTTTCAACAAGAGAGGTAAACAAAACAAGTTTTTTAAGAATTCTTTTTTTACCAATAATTTTTGGATCTGTTTCAAGATATTTTGAAAGATAATTAATTCTGCCTCTTGTGGCTTCGTGATCATTAATTTCATCTGGACTAATTTTTAAATTCTCAAGAAGAGAATGATAACTACGTCTATGAGTGGTTTCGCTCATGCCGAAAACTCCTGCAATATCTCCAATTACCGTTTGTGGCAAATCATTGTGTAAGGTGGGCCAAAAAACTTTAACTTTATCTTCAACCAAAGCCACAGCAAGGATACATCTTTTGATTGTCTCTTTGTCTATTTCTTCCATTTGATTGAAGAAAAACGGAACGTCTTGTTCTTTTATAAGCTTTTCGTATTTAGCTGGAGTCCAAAAGCTCCTATACATTATCCCAACGTATTTATCCAAAAACTGATATTCTTGATCCAAATACTTTCCCTTTTCAAATATATTACTCATTTTTTTAAAACTCTTTTTGTAGTTAGAGTTACACCATCATAGGTTTGTTTTTTGGAAAAAGCAAGCTCTTTTTTTAACTAAATTTCGAATCAAAAATTTCCCAAAATCTTTATTAAATACTCCGAACAATCTTTTATATTTTTACCTACGCAAGCGTTTTTTGTTTTTACCATATTTATAGAAGCGTAATGTAATTATTAATAATGAGTGAAGGTTTACCTGAACTCTCGAAAATCGAACTCTAATTTCATTCATTTTCGAAACTCGATTCTTATCGTGAGACGTAACCTCTTTCGTAGAAGGAACGTATTTCAATTATACAGGTTTTTAAAAAAATTGTCAAGCAAAAAATATTTTTATTTTAAAACAAAATTAATCTTGACTTTATTTCTTTTTTATCTATAATGCAGCTAAATGAAATCTGTTATAGTTTCTAACCTAGAAAGCGTAATTCCTCCTTCTGACGAAGATGTTGGTTATGATTTGATCGCTTCTTCAGAGCCAAGAATTGTTGGCGAAAAAATAAGCAATGACGATTTTTTATACGAATCTATTGATTATGTAGAATACGATGTAGATTTAAAAATCGAACCTCCACAGGGATTTCATTCTTTGATTTATCCTAGATCTTCTCTTTCAAATTACAATTTGCAACTTTGTAACTCTGTTGGTGTTATAGACAACGGTTATCGTGGAAGCATAAAAGTAAGATTTAATTATCTTTGGCAACCTAAAGATTTAGATATGGCTAAATACATTAAAGAGTCTGAACCAATGTATATTTATGAAAATTTAGTAGTCAAAATTGACTTTGATAAAATTTACAAAAAAGGAGATAAGATTGCTCAGATTGTATTCTGCCCTTCTTATGTGCCAAAATTGATTCTTGGCAAATTCTCTGAAACTAAAAGAGGAGAATGTGGATTTGGTAGCACAGGAAAATAATATCTATGAAAATAATCGCAGTATCAGGAGTAGCAAGAGCAGGTAAGGACACAATTTCAGATGGTTTGGCTTCAGTTATAAAAGACATGAATCCAAGTTTGAATGTTTTGAGACTTTCTTTCGCAGAAGATTTAAAATCAGAAATGTCTTCTTTTTTAATTGAAAACTTTAACATCAATCCGTTTAATGCAGATGGTAAAGACAAAGAATTGATCAGACCACTTCTTGTAGCCTATGGTCAAGCTAAAAGAGAGCAAACTCAAGGAAGATACTGGGTTAATAAAGTTCAAGAAAAAATTAAAATTCAAAATCCAGATGTTGTAATTATTTCTGATCTTAGATTTGCTCAACAACCTACAGATGAACTTTTTTGGCTTAAAGACCAAAACGGAAAACTTATTCACGTTTCAAGATATAAAGTAGAAAACGGAAAAAAAGTTTTTGTTAAACCAGTTAATAGTGACGAAAAGCAAAATGATCCGATTCTTAAAAAGAACTCTGATTTCCAAATTGTTTGGGAAAATTCTGTTGATGATTCTGATCTTAAAGAAAAAACTAAAAAACTTTGCGAAGAATTTTATTATAATAACATATTATTTTTCTCATGAGTGAAACAACTGACGAATATTTAATTAAAGAAATTAAAATGAATAAAGATAATAATTCTTTATTAGAATTAATATCTAGGCATTCTGGCATATATATCGAAATGATTCGAAGATACGGTCAAAAACATTTAACCGAAACTCAAATTGATGATTTAATGAAGGATAAAGATTTTAATATCTATTCTGCTGCATTAGAACATGATGAATCAAAAAGTAAGTTTTCTACTTATCTAGCAAATAGAACTAGATACAATTGTCTTACAAACAAAACAATTAATAAGAAGAATTCTAAATTCGTAAATTTTGACGATGTAGAATATGAGCAAGAATCAAATCAAGAAATACCTTGTGAAGCATCATCCAAAAGAGAGTTTTTGAAAAAGGTTTGTTTTTTGATAGAACAACACGAAGATAAAAGAGTCACTGAAATCTTCAAAGAAAGATACTTTTCAACAAATGAAAAAAAATTAAAGCCTTGGAAAGAAATTGCTAAAAAAATAAATTTAAGTATTCAAGGCTGCATTGATATTCACAATAAAACAATAGAACAACTTCAAAAGAAAATAAAAAATGAAACAATTACACTTTGATTGCCCAATTAACTCATTAAGCTTTGGTAATGTATCTTTTAATTTTCTAAGAGAATTTTGGAAAATTGGAATGGATATCTCACTATTCCCTCAAGGAAATTCTGCGAACTTTGAATCTTTTGATAAAGCAGATCCAGAACTTATTGAATGGATTAAATCATCAGCTTACAATAGACATAAAAAATTAAATAAGGATATTCCAACTTTAAAATTGTGGCACATAAACGGAGCGGAAAATAGAGTCGCTCCAAAACAATTTTTATATACATTCTATGAATGTGATTCACCAACAGAAGAAGAAATTTCTATTGTTAATAGCCAAGAGCATGTTTTCTTTTCTTCTTCAGAAGCTAAAAACGCTTTTTTAAATGCTGGTTGCCAAAATGTCTCTAGCATTCCAATTGGTTTTGATAAAGATTTCCATAAAACAAATAAAGAATATCTTGGAAAAGATGTTATCCACTTTGGCTTAGTTGGAAAATTTGAGAAAAGAAAGAATACACAATTAATAATTCAAACTTGGCTAAATAAATTTGGCAATAATCCAAAATATCAATTAACTTGCTTGGTTAACAATCCATTCTTTTCACAAGAAGATTTTTCTAAAATCATAAATCAAACAGTTGGAGGAAGAAGATGGACTAATTTAAATATTTTGCCAAATTTAAAAACTAACTCAGAAGTAAACGAGGTCATTAATGCCATAGATATCGACCTGTCTGGGCTTTCCTCGTCTGAAGGCTGGGGACTACCAGCTTTTAACGCTACAGCCCTTGGAAAGTGGTCTATTGTAAGCAATTGCTCTGCTCATAAAGATTGGGCTAATAAAGATAATTGTATATTAGTTGAGCCTACTGGAAAGATAGAATGTTACGATGGAGCATTTTTTGCAAAAGGACTTCCTTTCAATCAAGGATATATGTACAATATTAGCCAAGAATCTATTTCAGAAGCTATGGATAAAGCTGTGCTTGTGGCAAAACAAGAAAATACACAGGGCTTGAAGCTTCAAGAAGAATTTACATACGAAAAAACAATAAATTCTATTCTAGAAAAAATAAAATAATGCCTATATACTTATATCAAAATCCAGAAACAGATGAAGTTTTAGAGGTTCTTCAGGGAATGAACGATAAACACGAATACTTTGACGAACAAGGTATTGAGTGGAAAAGAGTATTTACTGTTCCAACAGCATCTATAGATACAAAAATAGATCCATTTTCTGCTAATGATTTCATAAGAAAAACTGGTAATAAAAATGGAACAGTTGGAGAAGTAATGGATCTTTCAGCGGAACTTTCTGAAAAAAGATCACAGCAAACTGGCACAGAAGATCCAGTTAAAAGAAAAGTATTTTCTGATTATGAGAAAAAAGTTGGCAAAAAACATCTTCTAGATAAGAAGAAAAGTTTTGAAACTTCTAAAGTAAAAGTTGACTTTTAATTATTACCAGAATGACTGTCCAGAAAATCTAATCCATTGATTTGGATTATCTGATATTTTCAAGAATAAATATTCTCCAGAATAAGAAATTAACCCTCTTTGCCCAACTGAATCTCCAGAATCTATTGGGATTTGTGTTGTTGATCCATTCACTCCAGAAAGAATACCAGAATTGCCTTTTATCAAGATTGATTCTGAAAAAACTGTATCTTGAGCAAATGTTTTTTGCCCACTGGCAACTTGACTTCCAGTTTTTAATAAAGAGTTACCGCTTAAAATATCTAGTGAATTTTTCACTGAAACAGCATATACCCCAGTATTTATAAGGTCAGTTTTTACGGAAACAGCATATATACCAGTATTAACTAAATCATTTTTTATTCCAGTGTTTGCGCTAAAAATATCTCCAGTAGTTGCAACTGTAAGCCCACCTTTCTTTAAATTCCCAAAGAAACTACAATCTCCAGAGAATACTCCAGAAGCTGAAGATGTAAGATAAATATCTGAGTTATCTAATATTACTGGAGTATTATTAAAATAAGCTCCAGACTCATAATAAATTGAAAGAGTATTCGATCCATAGCTTGGTTTTGAGTAAGATCTAGTATCTCCTAATATTGCTGATCCAGTAACGCCAGATTGAAAAGAGCAATAAGCTCCAGCTAATACAGTATTTTTAATTGAATTTACGCTAAAATCACAAAACTCCCCATTAACAACAGAGTTGCTATTACCATTAAGTGTATTATATATTCCATTGAGAACTACATTACCAGTTCCTTGAATATTGTTAAATTTACCACCAAGTATAAAATTAGATGTTCCAGATGCAACAGTATTAGAAGGATCGGAAAATTGTACTTTTTGGTTATTTATAAAAAGCTGTCCAGTAATAAAAAAATTACCAGTAAGCGCGTTTGATAAATTCGCATATACGAAATTTGAGCCAACTTCAAAATTAATACTACCACTTGGACTTGAAAAAGTGGGTAATTGTATTTGTTCTGGTTGAATTTTATGAAACATGTGATAGAATAGTTATCTGAAAAGAATTACACTTCAAAACATGAAATATCAAATTTACAAACCAAATTCTAAAAATACTGGCTGCGCGATGAATTTTTCCATAGGAGTTGCCAAAGATGGCGCTCCAACGCTTTACATTAGCTCAATACTTCAAAGTGGCTGGAATGAAAAAACAAAAACAGGTTCTTTTTCTGGGAATGCCAAGAATCCAAGCAAATCTGGTAATTTTAAAATGAATGCTAATGAAGCTGGAGAAATTATTTCTTCTTTCAATACAAGAATTCCATCTGTATTCTTCCACAAATTTAATGAAGATACTACGATTATTAAATTTACACCTTGGGATAAAGAGAAAAAAATCAAAACCCAAAATGGAGAAGAGACATACAAATCTCCAGCATTTGGTATTTCTATCTCAAAAAACTCTTCTTCTAATTTTAAATTAGCATTAGAGGCTGGCGAAACAGAAGTTCTTTCAATTCTACTTAAAGAGTTCATTTCTAGAGATTTACTTTTCCAAGCAGAAAAACAAAAAGAGTATCAATCTGACAGACCTGTTTATAAAGAAAAAGAGTCAGTGGCTAAACAAGAAGAAATTGAAGACGAAGAAGACGTTCCATTTTAATGTCTAAAAAAATAAAAGTATTAGTACACAGTAACTATAGCAGAATGGTTACTGGCTTTGGCAAGAATATGAAAAATATTCTTCTATCGCTTTTTGACGATCCAGATATAGAGATTATTGAAGCAGCAAATGGCGTTTACTACGGATCTGACAAAAGAACTCCTTGGGTTAGTGAAGGAACAGCACCAGTAGATCAATCTGTTATTAGTCAAATAAACTCTGATCCATCTAGATCACAGGCTGCTGGTTACGGTTATTATACAATAGACAAAATAATACAAGATCACGAAATAGATGTTTATCTAGGAATTGAAGATATATGGGCTTTTAGAGAATTTGAAAAAAAACCTTGGTGGAATAAAATTCCAAAAATAATTTGGACAACAATTGATAGCATTCCAATTCTTCCAGAAGCTAGATTTTATTCTGACAATACAGATAAATTTCTTGTGTGGGCTTCTTTTGCCGAAGAGGAGTTAAGAAAAATGGGGCATAAGAATGTTGAAACTCTTCATGGGGCTGTAGATTATTCTAATTTTAAACCATTAGAAAATAGATTAGAAATAAGACAAAAATTCTCATTAACAGATGAATTTATTGTTGGCTTTGTTTTTAAAAATCAATTAAGAAAATCTGTACCTAATATCTTAGAGGGTTTCAGAATTTTTAAAGAAAAGAATCCAGAATCAAAAGCAAAATTGCTTTTACATACAGATTGGTCAGATAAAATACATGGCTGGGATATTCTTAGATTTATTGATGAAAAGAAAATGAACATGGATGACTTCTTGGCTACTTATATCTGTCATAAATGTGGAAACTACTTTCTATACAAATATATAGGAGAAGAAAAGGATTGTCCAGCTTGTGGTTCTACTGGCTGTGTTCATACGAAAACTAGCGCTCTTGGAGTTTCTGAAGATCAATTAAATGAAATATATAATTGTATGGATGTTTATTGCCACCCATTTACCAGTGGTGGGCAAGAACTTCCAATTCAAGAGGCAAAAGCTGCTGGCTTAATTACTTTAGTAACAGATTACTCATGTGGCACAGATTCATGCTACGAATATCAAGGAGGAATTCCTTTAGAATGGAAAGAATATAGAGAACCTAATACTCAATTCATCAAAGCAACAACTTGTCCAGATAGTATAGCAAAAAACTTAGAAAAAGTTTTCAAAATGAAAGATGATGAAAAAAATATTCTTTTAGAAAATGGTCAAAAATATATCAAAGAAAAATTTTGTGTAGAAAAAATTGTAAAAAGATTAAAAGAAGTTATATTAGAAGCTAAAAATAATTTCATTCAAAAAGAAGAAATCGAACAACCAGAGCAACAAATTTTAAGCTTTGAAGATTTTCTTGACAAAGAAGATGCTGGTAAAAGAATTGCGGTTGTTTTACCAGAATCAGAAAAAGATATTTATTTAATAAACGGATTAATTGAAAATATTAAAAAAGCATATCCTACAGACAATATTTATTTCATAACAAAAACAGAATATTTCGAACTAATCGAAGATAATCCGTATATCCATAAATTGATACCTTATCAAAATGGAGTAGATAGCTCCTTTTTATTGGAGGGAAGAGCAGATCATAATGGTTATTTTAAAATCGCTTTTTTACCCCACGCTACAACTCAGAAATTTTTATCATATCTACATAATGGTGAAGATGTAATCCAATTTGAACTAGAATAATAATGAGTCATCTTATAGAAGAATACGCAAAATCTTGTGGAGTTAAAATTGGTAAACCAATTATCAATCATATTTTTTTTTCAATTCCTTTTGAAAAATATATAACGATTAATCATGCTTGCTTAAATGCCACTACCTATGATTATTGGGAAGAAGTAATAGAGTTATTAAGACCTCAATTAAATAAAAAAAATATAAAGATTGTTCAAATTTTACAAGATGAAAAGCAAAAAATAAATCATTGTGATTTTCATGCGTATTGCTCTAAAAAACAAGCCGCTTTCATAATAAAAAATTCCTTATGTCATATCGGTACTGATTCTATTTATTGTTCTTTGGCTGGTGATTTAAACACACCTCTTTTGGGTATTTATTCGCACACTAATCCTAAAAACTCTGGTCCTTGGAAATTCGATAAAAAGAAAACAGAATTTATTATTTCTATTTCTGGTAATCAAAAATTTTCTTATGATGCAAATGAAAATCCTAAAACAATAAATAAAATATTTCCAGAAAAAATTGCTGAAAAAATTCTTAATCTATTGGGTTTGAAAAACAAAAAAAGATTCAAAACTTTATTCATTGGAGATAGATATAAGACCGAATGCGTTGAAATAATTCCTAATGAACATTGTTCTGTTATTCATGACAAAATAAATGTAAGAATGGATATTCATCACAATGAAGAAGTTCTATATGAAATTATAAAAAATAATACAGTAGAATTAACTTTGTCAAATCCGATTTCTGAAGAAATTTTATTGTCTCGACGTATTCGTGCTATAAATTATTTAGCAAATGAATTTGATGAAATTTTCGTAAAGAAAGTAAAATCATTGGGAATTCATTTAAATCTTTTGTGTGTTTCTAAAGACAAGCTCGCCCAACAAAGAAGAATATTTTTTGATTACGATATTATTTTTCATGATATGAATTCTTTAATAAAAGAGAACTCAAAAAAAATATCAAACATTAATGAGAAAGATGTTAAATTAAAATCTAATAAAACAATTTTTATTGGCAGCAAACAATTTAGCTCTTATCTTGAAGCGATAAATTCGAATAATCTTTTTTTACTTGACTTAGATTGGGTTTACCTGTATACTACGTCATAATGAATATTGAAACAGATTCCAGAGCAGAGAGTTCCGTAAAATGCCGTAGAGATGAATTAGGGCTTTTATCAGGAGTGAATTACATCTTTAATGAAGATGGAACTGTAAACTGGCGTTCAATGGTAAAACAAGAATTTCTTTACCCAAATAAAGATTGGTTCTTCTCAAGGAAGAAAGATGTTCCAAAATCTATCGAAGGCTTAACAGATAAGCAGCTTTTAATTCTTTTGGGTGGAGTTAAAGATGTAGCTAGGCTTAGAGGATACAGTTCGGTTACTTATCAAATTTCTGGCGACAAAGATCATGTAGTAGCTAGTTGCAGAATTAATTGGATCGGAAATTATGAGAGCAATATGCAGGAAATCTTTTTTGAAGATTATGCGAATGCTACATTAGAAAATACTGATAAATTTTGTCAAAAATTTCTAGAAACCATTGCCTGCAATAGATCTTTTGTGCGTTGCGTAAGAAACTTTTTAAATATCAATGTTGTTGGAGACGATGAAATTGACAAATCAGAAAAATCTCTATCTATAGATTCTTCTGAAAACGAAAAAGATTTAACTGTCTTAACGCCGCAAGGAACTCTTGAAAAGATAGCAAAAGAAAAAGCAATTAATTCTTTTGAAAATTTTGTCTCTTGGCTTAGAGAACAATGGAAATCTGGTGCTTATAAAAATGAAGAAGCAAAAAATTGGAGTCAATATTCAGATATAAATCCAAAAGAATGCAGAAAATTAATTGCCCTTTTGTCTAAGGTTTAATTTATTCTCAAAGCATTTTTCTGTCTTGCTCTTAAAAATTTTGTTGAGTTTTTATTATTAGAAGACATATAAGATCCCATAACTATGCCCTTGTCAATTCCAAGTATTTCTTTTGTAGATCTTGTTATAGAAGTTGTTGTAGAAGAGTCTGAAAAATTCAAAGTGTAATTAGACAGCGATGGATCTTCTTCATCTGGTTCTTTAAAACCGAAATAAGTAACTGTAGAAGATCTTTGAACATAAGAAGCTGGATTTAATGAAGGTAAATTTAATCTTGTAAAATTTTCTTCATCTAAGTTGCAGTCAAATGTAGCAATTTCTACTGGAGATAATTCTCCTCCTAAATTTGGAACAACAGTAAAAGATTTTATTTCATTTGAGCCTAAAAGTTCTTTTATTCTTTTTTCTTCGTCACCATCATCAGATTCAGATGTTTCTGGTTCTCTTACTTTGATGCATTTCATTACTATTGGAGAATCAGCTATTTTTAATATTTTTTCTACTAAAGCGGTAGATGTTGCTGCTATATTGCTTACAAACCCATTTCTTGCGTCAGAACAAGGCAATAATTTAATAGAGTCAGCCTCAAGTGGAAAATTTGGGACTCCTTTTTGTTCTTTAACCAAATTATCTATAGCATCTTTAGCAGCTTGAAGTACGTTTGCTTCAGGTGGCGCATCTTCATTTTTTTCAGGCGAATTGGATGTTTCTATAAATTGTTTTTTTGCAATATAAATAAAAGAATTATTTTTACTTATAGTAAAAGTTTGATCTTTTTCTAAATGAATTTTGGCAGCTAAATCATATAATGAATAATTACTTAATTCATCTGATATATCTTCTTCAATAAGAGATTTCAAAGCTACAATAAAACTATTAAGCTCATCCACTTCTGTAACTTTCGTTGAAGATGGATATGCTCTACTAACAGAAAGAGATTCTTTTGGTGTTATTTCATAATATTGAGATTGTCTTTTAGAAACGGGTCTTGAGATATATGTATTACCAAGAAAATCGCAAACTGATTTTGTCGCACTATAAATTTTAGAATGTGATGGAAGATCTATAACTTCATCTTTCCCCTTTTTTCTCATGTCATAAAAAGTTTGATCTAATGGAGCTATCTCAGATAATATTTTTTTAATAGGAGATGCGTTATTTTTCCATGCAAAAGGTTGCTTTTGTAATTCTATATCATTATCATCTATATATTTATCTATTGCTTTATATTTTCTTGCTTCTTCTTTTTTATTAAATATAAACATTAAAAATATATAATCAAAAAGATTTTCATTTTGTGAAAATATTATAGAACTATAAAATGGACCTATTGGAATTAGCTCTTTATTTTTTAAATAAAATCTAATATCAATATATTTAAAAGTTAAGCTTCTATTTACAGCGCCAATTTGAAAATTTGATCCGCCACCAGAAAACGTTTCAGATGCAGATCCATTTATTACTGAAATTTTAGATTTATTATAAATATCTGTAGAATAACTAGATGATATAATTGTTTCATCTGATGAATCTGTAAGATCCTCAATATTATTATTAATTGTTTCTATCTCTGATCTTGTATAAAAAGATATTTTATTACCTCTACAACTCCAATAAACACCATACATAGAAGCCACAGCAGAAATACAATCTTTTAAAGATCCTCCTGTTTCAATTAAACTAAAATCTCCTCCTAAACTAGAATCTGGATAATCTTCTACTGTGTATCCACAAATCTCTATTCCTTTTTTTAAATCTTCTAAAGTATAACCAAATTTTAAAGAAGCATCAATTTCTAAATTTGACATTGCATCTTTTGCTTCTTGGGGCCATTTGCTTCTTAATGGTGTTGAACCTATGAGATTACCTTTGCTATAAAAATCAAAATAATTATCATTTTTATAACTTGTTGATAATACAGAAATAGTTTTTCCAAGAATCAATATTGAATCATCTCTTAATTCTGGTTCAGTTTTTGACTGCTCACCAATATCAACTATTTTTTTATCAACTTCTGCAAAATTATATAGCCTTCCCTGATAAGAAAATGGTTCAGCAAATGGAGATGCGGTTATACCTCTTACAAGCACTGGAATAGCTTCTAATCTTTGAGCTTGTTTATCAACCCATTCCTCTGATATTTCTTTAAATCCAGCGCTATTTGTTTTTGTTGTTTTATACAAAGCATAATCTTTTAATAATTGTTGTATATTAAATTCTACAGATCCTTCTGCTGTTGCAGAGCAAGCTATCGTAGAATCGCTACGAATTAGAGATGCTGTAGAAACTTCTCCATTGAAACCATAGTTTATATCTAGAGACTTAATCATTAAATATTAATTGTTTGATTTTCTTTTGGTTCTTCAAAAATTATTGCAGCAATACCAGTGGTAATGTATTTTACACCAGTATATAGCTCTAGCCAATTAGATTTATCTAAAGAGAGTCCATTTGCATAGCCATAAACAGTTGTTTCTACAAAATTTTGATCATAAACATCTGGATTTTGTCCAGTATAAGTTTTTGTATTTTGATTTTTTGGTATTGCAAATATCTTGCCAGTCATAGAATCATTATATATGAAACTAGAACCGCTTATTGTATAAGAGCCGCTTATTCCAGAATATATCTTTTGACCGTTTAAATAGTAATCAAAAGAAGATAATCCTGTATATGAATTAGCTCTTTCTGGAAATTTCGAAACTAAAGAACCAGATAAATTATTCTGCATTTGAATTGAAGAAATTCCAGATCCTAAAGCTATTTCTCTTGGATCACTTTTTATTCTAAAGAAAAAATTTGTTTTCCTAAATAAATTAAAATCAATATTATCAGAAAAACTTACTGTTTTATAATTATTACTGCCTTTTGTATAATAGTCTCCACTATTTAAGTATAAATTTAATGATCCTAAATTTATTTCCGTAGCTAACTGCTCCGCTAAAGTTTGCCCATTTACGCTTAAAACAGATACGTTTTTGCCAGTTATCAAATCAGAATTTAAAAACAAACCGCCATCAAACTGAGTTTTTATATTCTCCTCAACAAATGGAGAATATAAACCAGAAATTCCTGAACCAGTTTTAAAAGAGAATTCAAACATTATCTATGTCCTAAGTAGTAAATTAAGTTTTTTTGAAAACCGCTAAAATCATCTGAAAAAGAAATTCCAGAAGAAGCGGCTCCTGTTATGTATCCAGTTTTATAAATTTCATAATTTATTACTCCAGAAACCTCGTTTGTTACGCCAGTCAAATATATTGTCTGATATAATGGCACGGCAACTGTATTATAATTAAAAGATCCAGAAACAGTAAAACCAGAAAAAAGTCCAGAAGAATTTCTTAAACCAAGAGTAGATTGTGCATCTTCTCCAGTAGGCAAGTAATAATTTGAATTACCAGAATCTAAATATCCTACGCTTTCAATATAATCTTCATAATTCAACCATATTCTTTGCCCTTCTTTTGCAGAAATTAATCCAGTAAAAACTGGCAATTGTGTGAATATTGGTATTCCACTTTGTACATAATTATATCCAGTAATTTGTAAATAAGAACCAGTTATTCCTGTTTTATAAACGACTTCAGTTTGGTATCCAGAAAATATACCAGTTGTTGTAACTGTTCCACTATTAAACTGATAGTCAGAAATAAGGGACTTACTAATTTCATAAAGAGTATTTTCGAAAAAATATCCAGATAAAATTAAGAAGTTTTCAAGTTTGCCACTAAATAATTTATCTCCTTCTTGCCCTCTAAAATAATCTATTGCTGAACCTAAATAAAAATTACTTGTATTTGCAATATCTGTAGGAGAGCAAGAAAAAGATTGGGACTTAACATTGTCGTTAAGATAGTCAAATCTATGTAAAGTTGCTTGGCTATTATTAAAAGTTATTCCAACTACTCTTCTTTTAGTTGGATCATCTTCACTTTTTGTAAAACAATATTCTCCATTTTGATTTTTAGATTTTATAAAATCTTGTCCACGATAATTTTGTCCATAGTTAAATCCACTTGAATAAGTATATTCTATGCCATTTATTGTTTGTGCTTCTTTGGAATAGCATCCGATAATAACTCCATCATCTGATAACTCAGAATCAATAGTCATCAAATATGAGCAATTTCTCAAATCTATATTTGAAGAACCAGAAATTTTTGCTACTTTTTTTGTAAAGTCTGCTTTATTACCTTGTAAAAATCCGCTAGAACCAGTGACACTACTTAATGCTAAAGCGCTTGTTGATCCTGTAGCTCCAATTACAGCAGCGTGATAAAATCCACTATCTCCAGTGATTGATAAGTTCTTTATATAAGATTGATTATTAGATCCGCTTGTAGCAGAAAAAGTATTATCTTTATTAAAATCATAACAAACCAATAGCCTATTTTTATCAATAGCTAATTCATTTAGTTTGTATGTTATGGATTCTTTTAACATATATTATACATAGTAAACACTTTTTGCTGCTGATATTGATGTAGGAGATTCTGAAGAAGATTCTTCAAAAATAAAACAATATGGTGGCAAATAACTTTCAATACGAGATTTTAAACCGTTTAGAGAAGAATCTGGTTCATTTGCTGATGCAGTAACAGTTTTTTTGCCTAAAATACTTGTTCTATTTTCTTGGAAACCACCCAATGTTTCGACTAAATCTATTCTAATTATAGGTTTTTCATCCGTATATTCCAGAGTTAAATTTTTTAAATTAAAATTTGCTTTATTTGAATAACTATAAGAATATGATATACTTGGTTCAAATGGGTTTTTTGTAATACTTTCTGATAAAGGTTCTGGGTCTAAATAACTATTACCATCAAAATCCTGAACTACAGAATAAAAATTAACATATTCTTGCACCGCAAAATCATATGGATTAATTGATTCAAATTTTGCTAAAATTGCCAAATATCTTGGAGAATCTTCTATGTCTTCTCCACTATAAATATTTTCTATTCCCTTATATCTAATTTCTCCATTTATTGATACGTTTATTAATGCAGAATCTTTAGATGCAGAAATATTTACAGTATAAATATGTTCTGCTTCATCGTCTTCGTTGAAAAATGCATCAGAAAAGGTATAAGAAAAAGTCAAAGAATTGTCTACTTCATTTATTTCGAAAGAAGAGGAGCTTGGTCCTTTTTGTAAAATTTCATACAAATCCGCTTCTCTTAAAGATCTTGATTCTTCAATACTTTTTATGGCTTGATTTTTAGCTTGTGAAGCGGTAAACATAGATTTATTTACTAAAGTTCCTCCAACAGAACCTATTATATTACCACTTACAGTTACGGAAGATTCTGAATTTTTTGAATAATTTATTTGTGTTGTAACGGTTACTAAACTGTTTTCTGGCTGCGAAGATCTACTTGACGAAAGCGTATAAACTTCTGTTACAGAGTAAATATTTTGGAATCTATTTATTTCTTCAGTTTTTTCTCTTATATAAGATTCTGAAATATCTGGATTTATTATACTATAGTTTTCAAAACCATTAAGTCTTGAATTTACAAAAGTTCTTGCATTTTGTAAAGAATCATTTCCATCTACTTTAACGCCTCTTGCCGAAACTGTATGAGTTGCAGAAATTATTCTGCCATCTTGTTCGGAATAAGACCAAGAATCTGTAGGATCTGAAATGCCATAAAATTCTGTAAAACCTTTTTCATCAAAAGCTTCAAATTCTACCGAATAAGGCAGTAAGGTAGTTAAATCGCTATCAGAAAAATTTATACTAAGAGGTCTACAAATATCAAAACTTTCTCCATTTAAGTCTAATGACTCAAACGGATTCAATAAACCTATTTCCATTTCTTTTTTCGCTTCAGACAAGCTATTTAAATTAGACCCAGTTATCGTACCAATTAATTGTATTTTTTGTTTTGTATGGTCTAATTTACCAGCAATATAAATTGGTTCATCTGAAATTACTACAGATGGAAGTGGTGCTGGAAAAAAATATGTATCATATGATATGCTCATTATTGAGTTGTGCTATATGTAATTACACGACTTCCTACACATTCAATATTCGCAGTAATTACATCACTTGATATTTTGTCTTGATTTTCTTCTGTATTTAAAATTGCTATTAATCCATCAATACCAACATACATTTTTGTGATAACATTCCTTGAAAAAGTTTCGCTTCCTGCTGCTTTTAAACTTGAAGCTACTTCGATAACTTCTCCTTTTGTTTCTGGACTCACAAAAATTCTATGTCTATCTAATGCGTTTTTTGTACTTACAGAAGATTCGTCTTTTAAAATATCTCCGCTTGAATCGTAAGAATCGTCTTGTGTATAAATTACTGTTTCTGTTATTTTTGGCTCTTTTGAAGAAAAAGAATAATCTCTACTTTTTAAATATATAGCGCCAACAGAAGTAAATAAGCTTTCTATTTTTGTTATATATGTCCCAGCTAGACCTTGCCAAAAACTTTTTAAATTTGCTAATTTAGACTCTTTGCTTTTTCCAGTTGACTGGGCTTCAATTGTTATGGAATATTCATAGAAATTTCCATTTTTTGACTTTGTAACATTATAAGAATTTGTATTATCTGAATTTAATTTAGGATCATTAGAAAATAGAATAGTTAAAGTTATTATTGCGCCGTCTCTATTTATTCCTTTCCCAATTTCTATTGGATTTTTAAAATCAGCAAAATTTTCATTTAATATATCATCCAAAACAATTTTAGATGCATCTAACGCTTTTCCCTCCAGAGGTTCTCTTAAAGCTTTTATTTCAACTGAATAATTTTTTGAAGTAAATCCGTCTTCTCCAATTTCTTCTGTATAAGTAACTTTTTTAGAAAAAAAATCTTCTATAAAAGAAGTTTGAACTGTTTCTTGAATAGAAACAGTTAAATTTAATAAATCAATTGTTTCAGATATAAGTGGTCTGAAGTTTTCATCGAATCTTCCATTTTCAGATATCCCATCTGTATGGTAGCCAAAATTTGGTCTAAGATATCTATAAACATTGCTTAAAAAAAGTTTAGCGTTATTTAAAAATTGATTTCCAATATCTTGCCTATAAGTTATAGACGCATTTCTTGTTGAAGAATAACTATCTCCAGATCTAGAAAAAGAAAAATTTTCTTGAAAAGAAGATATTAAATGTGGGCTTGGAATATTTTCAGCAAATTCATTACCAGCATAATTATCTAATCTTTTGGATTCTTCTATTGTTATAGAACAACTTGAAGAACCTGCTAAAGTTGATTGTTCAAAAGATTGACTTGTTAATCTTCCATTTAAAAATTCATCTGATCCTATTCTAGCAGTAAGATTAGGTTGTTGATATGCAATTCTTAAAGCATCTATACCTGAGTAAAGAACGCCGTCATTATCAGTCAATGTTATATCGGCAAATTCTACTGTATAGTTACCGACAACTTCATAACCAAATATAAAATCAGAATCAAGATAAGAATAATTTATCTGAGTGGAGCATGATGATACTTTGTTTATTATTAAGCTCATTTAAAAATATTTTATTGACTTACTGCTGTTCCAAACAGTGGATTGTTATTAAGAATAGTTCCTATCTGATCTATTTTTCTAGTCAATTCTGAAAAGCTTATTATATTTGCAGACGCTGAATTAACAACTTCAGCCAATTGATCTATTGAAGCTGTGATTTTTGTTTTATCGAATGCTGTTTTAAAATCTTGGACTTGTTTATTTACTGCATCTATTTCAACCGCTAACTGGTTTCTTTTTTCGGTTAATTTGCTGACTTCTGCATCTTCGCCAGTAAATTCTCCTTGTTTAGTTGCATCTTTGTATGCAGAAGCAAATTTAGATCCTTTTTCTGCACCTAATGTTTGTTTAAGTTGTTCTTCTAGCTTTTTAAATATTTCTACATTACTGCTATCTTTAACAAAAGCTTTTAAAGTGCTATCAAGCCCAACCAGTTGTTCTTTTGAAGCAGAAGATAATTCGCTTCTTAATGATTGATTTACTTCTCTAACACTTGGCGCACCAATTTTCCCTTTAGAAAGTCCCCCTAAACTTCCAGTTATATCTGCTCCAGCTTCTTTTAATTTTGCACTTCCACCAGAAGTAATTCTATTAATAGTATTAAGGAAATCTTGTAATTTTGTTGGATCTACTTTAACTTTATTCAAGCTTCTTAAAGCTTCATCTGATCCAACTGAAAATTTTGTCCTAATAATATCTTCAATACTGCTATAATCTATTTTATCTAAACTTGCTGTGCTAACAGATTTTGATATAATATCTGGTGTTAATCCAGATCTTTGTTGAATTCCCTCTAAAGCTTGTTGCCCAAAAAGAGCTTTAAATCTTTCTGATTCTCCACTTGTTGATGCTAAAATTTCATTAGCTTTTCTAGCATCTTTAGGATCTCCTGTTTTTAATAATTTAGCTGCTTCCTGAAACTTATTGAATAAAGCAGTTGGATCTACTTTTTCACCTTCCCTTATTTGTTTTAATACATTAGGCAATTCTGAAAGAGCTTGTTTTTGTGCCGCAACTAATTCTAAACCATTAGCCTTGATATCATTATTAATTTGAGTTTGTATATTTCTTGCTTCAGTATATCCTTTTATTAAGTTGTCTCTATAAGCGATGGCGCTTTCTTTGGCTTTATTAAACAATTCTTTTCCTTGATCTTTTTCGAAATCTACAGAAGAAAATGATTTTTGTAGAGTATCTTTTAAAGCCTTTTCTCCTCCTGAGAAAAAGTCATTAAAAATATTTTGGTCAAATTTTCCAGTTGTTAAATCTTTTTCTAATTTTTTAATATCCTCTGATCCTTGCAGCAAAGAAAAACCTTCAGCACTAGCTTTATTACTAGCGAAACTTCTCTCTACTTCAGATCTTTGCTTTACAGTCAATCCGTCTTCTCCAACTGTTGAATCTGGTTTTATTCTTGCGTTTAAACTCTTAAATTCTGCTATTTGTCTTTCCCTTTCTTCTTGAGGGGCATTTGATACTTTTAATACATCTAAATTATTTAAATTTTTTCCAAAATCAAGTATAGATTGTTTGAATTCATTTCTAGATGTTTGTGCTTGATTTTTTCCAGAAGCTATTTGAAGTTGTTTGGCTAAAATTTCTGAAGACTTTCCAGAAGCTGGTGTTAATGAAGAAGCGATATCTAAAGATTGACCTCTTTGCATTAGAAATTTTGCAGTTTCTTCTAAAGTAGAAGATAACAAAGAAGCAGATTTTTTAAAAGAAGATATAGCATCTTCAAATGCTTTGTCATAATTTTCCGAAGAGTATTCTATAACTTGATTAAATTGATTAAAGCTATCTGCCAAAGCGCTTGAAGTAGCTTTAATATCCTTGTCTAAAGAAGAAATTTCTTCTTTTATTCTAGATTCATTTTTTAATCGTTTGTTTTTCTCTTCAACAGTTTCGTCTTTTGTAGCAGATTTCTTTGAAGTTTGTAATTCTTCTGTCAAGCCAGATCTTTTAGCCTCTAAAGAAGATTTGTCTGTTTTTAACTGACTAGCAACACCCAAAATACTGGAAGCATATCTTCCAGAAGATGTTTTCTGTAATGCTATTTGTTGAACTTGTTCGTTATTTTTTTGTAATTTTATTTGTGCTTTTTTAATTGCATCAATATCATTAGAATATTGTCCCCAAGTTTCTTCTCCTTGTTTTTCTAATTCTTCTATTTTCTTTTGAATTTCTTTTCGTTTTGCTTGAGTAGAAGCGGTTGCATCGAATTTAATATCAGTAAAAAGGATGCCTGATTCTAAAAAGCTATCAATAAAACCGCTTCCAGTTTTATCAAGCTCAACTTGCAAATCATTTAATTTTTTTACTCTATCTACTTCTTGATTTGATCTTTCTACAATTCCAGATGTATCTGATGCACCAGTTCCTCGCAAAGCAATTTCTCCTTCTGATATTCTTTTTTTTCTTTCTGAGGCAACTCGTTTATTGATGTTTAGAGATTCTTCTAAGCTTTTATTAATTTTACTTTGAAGAGTTTTGAAAGTAATTCCAATAGCTAAAAGTGTACCTGCGACTGCTACCAAACCTAATAGCGGTGCTGAAAGCGCTGCAATTGGAGCTTTTAGTAATCCAAATTTCGAAATATTTTTCCCTAATGAAGAAAATAATTTTGGAAACTTTGTAAATGTACCAACCACACCTTTTAATGGCGAAGCTAAAGATTGTAAAATAAGTAATGTAGAAAGTCCTGTAATAACTTTTTGTATAGTATCATTTAATTCGTTATTCGAAGCCAAAAGAGTATTTGAAACGGTAGATAATGCAAAAAATGCAATCTGTAAATTACCAATACCACCAGATAATCCCGAACCTCCCTTCGCATAATTTGGAACAAATCCACCAGCAGCACCATATTTTCTAGGATTTTTTCCTTCTTTAACGGCTCTATTGATTCCTTGATAACCGCCTTTTGGCTCGTCAATAGAGTTTGCCACCATCAATCCCATAGGATTGTTAGAATTACGAAGTCTTGCAGAAGAATCAACATAAATTTGTGAAGCAGGAACACCAGCAGCCATTTCGCGACCCAAGGCATCTTGTAGTGGATTGGCGAAGTTGGGGAGGAAGCCTCCAGCAAATCCCTTCATTTTTGAAGCTCCCTTAACAACTAATTTTGCGAGTTTGTCTTTTAAAGATTTTTCTACTTTTAATCCATATTTTTCAGCCTCAGTTACAAATTTTATTGCTTTTGGACCAGCAAACGATGCACCGTATAATGCATTTTGTTTAATTAAATTAAATATACCATTTGTCTCTAGTCCCTGCGCTCCATCCCCTAGAACACCGTCAGCAAAAAATTTCTCTGGTAATGATTTAAACAAAGAACCTATTGTTCCAGTAGCTTTTCTATATGTTGAAGCTTTAAAGTTTCTCTTTCTTTGATTTTTAACATAATCTTGAGACTTGTTAAGATCAACAGCAAAATTAGGAATAAAACCACTAGCAGCACCTCTTTTTCCTAAAGTAGAAGGCACTTTGTTTTTATAATTTTCATTATAAATCTTTTTAGCCATACTATCTTTAGAGAACTTTGAATCAGATGCTTTGAAATCTAACTTTGTTCTTGCTGCGTCTAAAGCAAATAAAGTTCTTACGTCTTCTGATGGATTTCTTAAATCAAAGTCTCCACCAATTTTATTTGCCTGTTTATCAAAAAATTGAGATGGATATGCAGATAAAACGGCAGATTCAAAAGCTGCTCCTACTGCTGAATTTAAAGCTCCAATAGCTCCACTATTTTGCTCTAAAGAAGATCTTATATCAGAAGAAGAAACTTTTTGACCTCTTAAAAGATTAGCGAAACTAGCAGCTTTATTAGAAACAGTTTTATAAATACTCTCTTTTAATTTTTCATCATCTGGATTTGCCGCTTGATCAACTGCATTGGGTACTTGTGGACCTCTAATAGCTAAGTTACTTAAATTATATGGGACTTTTCCTTTTGAAGTGTCTAATGTTCCTAGAAACTGATTGACAGATCCTAGAGCTTTAATGTTTGGTATAAGCATGCCAAATTGACCGCCATCCATAATAAGTCTTTCTTGACCTCTTGCGTTTGTTTCTTGAGTTGAAGTTCTACCTAAAACATTTTTAGCTTGAGAAAGAGGAATTATTGTTCCACCTATCTGAAACGAGTTCTTTCCAGCTACCCTATATTTTTCTAAATCATTAAGCGATTTAATACCAGCCGCTCTAATCGCGGCTGCTGGTCCTACATAATTAGGAACAAATCCTTTACCAGCAAAACCATTAGGAGGAATAACATAAGTGCCTAATTTACCATTTGGACCTCTTACTGTTTTGATTGTCTCCGCGCTATTTACGGTAGATTTAAAAGAACCTCCAGTTCCATCATATAATCTTGTATTATAAACCTTTCCTGCTTTATATCCATGCTCTCTAGCCGCAGATGTTTCCATCATTGTCTCTTGAGCGGAAGCCGCGTAATTTGGAATATAACCTCTTGCTGCAATAGGCTTACCAGATTTTCCTGTAAATCCTTTTTCCTTACTAAATCCAGATACTCCAAGATTTAACGCTTGTTTAGATAAAGTAGTTAGAATTGCTTGTTGTTCTCTTAACAAAGCATTTTCTCTAGCAATAGCATCTCCAACTGCTTTTTGTTTTTGCTCTAAAGTTAAAGTGGAGCTTAGAATGTCTTCTCTAAATTTCTTATCATTAATTAAACTATTAACAAGACCTTCTTGAATGCTTTTTAATTTTTCTGTTTGTGTGCCAATAGATAAAATAGAAGCAAATCCTTCTTTTGCATATCTAGCTACAAGAGTTATAATCTTTAAAAAAGCTGTAGTAATAAGGACAAGCCCAGGGCCACTTAAAAATGATCCAATACTTTTTAATAAACCTTGAACAAATGCATTTCCTTTTTCTGGGTCTAAAGCTTCGTTAAAGAAATCTGATACTTTAGTTGCTAATCCAGCAAGAGTACCAAGCAATGGTGCAAATGTAATTTGTCCAATTTTTTCTGCTAAATTAGTAAAACCTATAACTAAAGAATTTAATTGAGCAGCTAACGATTTATTTAAATCATTATTTTTTTGCAAAGCCTCATTTGTCGCTCCAGCAGAAATAGCGGTAGCACGTGAGAAGATAGAGGTTTCTTTTGATAAATCTTTAAGAGCCGCACTAACAATGTTGATTTGATAAACACCACCAGCAAGCTCTTTGATTTGAGAAGCTTTTGATGGATCGCTAATTTGATCCAAAGCATTAGAAAGTGCTTGTAGTTTTTGGATACCAGTTTGAGAAGAATCAATAGCAACACCAAGACCTTGAAGGTCTTCAATTGTAGAGCTTCTGCTTAATCTTGTGAAAATTGATTTTAAGGCGTTACCAATAACAGCGCCACCACGGGAAGTCGTTTGCTGAACCGCTGTAATGATGCCTAGAAGCTCGTCAAAGCTAACGCCAGCATCTTCTGCTGTAGAACCAGCACGACTAAATCCTTCTGCCAAGTCTTTCGCAGAAACGGCAAACTTTGTATCAACTGCAATCAATTTATTCGTAATCTGTGCAGCACTTAATCCAGCAGAACTAAATCCGTTAATTGCAGCCGTTAAAGCGCTAACAGCCTTAACTGAATCAAGACCAGACACTCTTGTTAAAATAAGAGCAGCCTCTAGTCTTTTTGCTGTCTCTGCCGCATCAAGACCTTGACGAGCAAATTCTGCTGCCGCATCAGCTACAACAGAAAAAGATTGACCAGTATTTTTCGCAACTTGGAAAATAGACTCTCTAAATTGATTAAACTCATTAGCAGTTCCACCAAAAATAGATTTAATTTCAATAAGCCTTTTTTCAACTTCAATAGTAGTTGATACTAAAGCACTAAATGCTTGTTTTACTCCTTCAATAACAAAAGTAGAAGCTCCGAAAGCGAAAACACGCGCAGTAGAAGCATCAAGAGATTTTTGGAATTCAGATGCATTGCCAGTTATTCTACCAAGAGATTGTCTTACCTCTTTTGTAGCAGCGTTTAAACTCTGAGCATTCAGAGTCATGTTTAAACTTACATCTATTGCGCTTTTAGCCATTTACTTTATTTACACTAAGTAATTAAATCTTCTGGATTTAATTTGCCGCCATTTTTAGCCATTTTTTCTTTTAAGTCTTCTGTTCCTATGCTTGTCTTTTTACCATTATCGTTTTCTTGCTCTTTATAATTAAGAACTTTGATAGGATCTTCTATTATTGCTTCTGGAATATTTGTATTTTTTAGCTTATTTAATAAGGCATTTGCATAAACTAATAAATTTTTCTGAAAGACAGTCATATCCATACCAGAGTTCTTTAAAATAATATGTGGAGTTCTATAATTCAAACAAAATACTTCAAAAAAAGAAGTATTATATGCTGCGGTTAAAATAATATTTTGATTATTTAATTCTGATATTTTATCAAAGAAAATAGAATTATAATAATATGTTATCGAGTCTGAATCTATCTTGTCTTTAAACTCTAAATCTTCATATAAACAAGAGCTTATTATCTTTTTGATCTTCTTATTTTGAGCAAAAGATTCTGCACTAAAAGAGCATATTTCTGATCTATTTTTTTCTAGCTTATGTAATTCTTCTTGTCTTTCTTTAACGCTATTTTCGGCACTTCTTTTTTGGTAAGGATCAGAGATTTTTTTTGTAGCAGCGGATAATTTATTTATAGTCCAAATTAAAGATTTGATTTGCTCTTCTTTTTGAATAGACCATTTTTTGCTTTTTACAGCATCATCAATAATTTGCTTCTCATCTTTAATTCCAGACTTTTTGGCTGAAGCCAAAGATAAGTGATACTCCTCTTCAAATACTAAAGAGTCCAACAAAGAAAAGTGTTTAAAATATAAACACTTTTCTTCAGCTTGCAGTATGCTGTAACCACGAAGAATATCAAGAAGAACTATTTCAGCCTTCTTTATCTGTTCCTTCTTGTCCATCTGTTACGGATTCTTCTTTATCAGAACTTAAATCTTCGTTTTGTTTTTCAACATCTGAACTTTGGTTTGAGAACATTTCTTTAAGAGCCTTGTCAATATCTTCTTGATTTTCTGCAATTTTATTATACCAAATACTGGCAACGCGAGCAAGAGTTTCAAAAGACTTATCGAAAATAGCTTTTACTTTATATAAGTTATGATTTTCTATATCCTCAATTTTTTCGCAAAGTTCCAAATACATATATCTTTTATCCTCAAAGGAGTCTCCTTCGAAAATTGGAAATAATTCTTTTTTGCCATCAACATCTTCCTCGTAAAAAGCAAGGTGGAAGATAAGCCACTCAATAAGTTTTTGTTCAGACTTAACATCTGCTGTTTGTGAAAATTGAGAACGAATTGCTTGCTCGTAATCTGTAACTTGGCTCTTTGTTGAGGAAAAAGTTAATTTTGCTTCATCTAATTTATTCTGCTGTTCTTCTGTTAAATCTTTAGAAGAACCATAAAATTCAATTACTCTTGAGGCTTCAATGTTGTCTACGATTGCTTTTTGTAAAGACTCTACCGTAACTTTAGAAGAAAGACCTCCAATATCGCCCATCTTCTTGTTAAGCATCGCTTTTGTAAGAAAGCCAGAATTGATATACTCGTTAAACTTTTGACCATAAAAGAATTCTGCCTCTTCAATTTTAGACATTGATGGCTTCAAAAATACCACTCTATGATTAACTTTTTTGATTGTTTTTTCAAAAGACTCAATTGTGCCATTTTTTGTTTTTTTGATGACTGGCTTTGAGGACTCTATTTCTCTTTCGACATTAAAACTATAGATTTCTTTCATACTTTATATTATATGTAGATTATAAATAATTTTTTAAAAAATTCAATTAATCGTTTGCGTATTGTTCTGGAATTTGTATCGGAATATTGTTTTCTAAAAGAACCATTTGCCCACTTGCATAAACGTTTATATAAGTATCTTCTTTTTGGAAGTAATTAATATCTAAGATTAGTTGACTATTTCTGTGTTTATCAAACTCTACTGCATTGAAAAATTTTTGAGAAGGTAAATTGTTATTAATTAAAGATCCATTGTAAAAATAAGATAGTCTTCTTCCAAATAAATTTCCCTCTATCTGATTTTGCCTACCGCTATGATAACCGCCAAAGAAATTTCCAGAATTATCGAAAATCATTCCCCCACTACCATAAAAACCAAAACCAGTAGAAAAAGAACCAGAAACTCCAGTTTTGCCAAAATAAAAAGAAAAACCAGAATCTGGAACATCAACTAAAATATTCGCATTGAACTTTAGGCTATAATATTCTTCTATTGGAGAAATGATTTTCATGTATTAATAATATAAAAAAGAATTGCCAATTATAGTCGAAGAATACTCAAAATTAATTAATGCCTTTTCGTCAGTGCTTATGGATTCAGAAACACTATTTAAAGAACAATTATCTAATACGTAAGTTTTTGATGGATTGTCACAACCCAACATTTCTATTTGAAAATTTCCTTTTTCTAAAACTATTTTAGAGAAATCCAATCCAGTAATTTCATTTTTGATTGCAGAAAAAGATATGGATGCTTCTGCTGGGAATACTGGATATCTATACTGAGCATTTAAATCGCCAACTTTTTTAATTGTTTTTCTTTGTATCGGAACTGATATTTGAAAACTTTGTATAGGGAATGAGAATATATCTCCTTCTGAAAAGTTTGAACTTAACTGTATTGAAGAAGGCACAAAAGCTCTATAATAATCTGATGTTTGGTCGGCTATATTTAATTTCCCATCATCGGTGAATTCGTAACCAAGTGCTTCGTATGATGCATTTGCAGTAATTAAAGAACCAACAGAGGCATCTACAGAATAAGAAGTGAGAAAACATCCCGTTGCTTCTAAAGTGCCTAAAATATCTCTTTTTTTAATAGTGAAGCTGTCAACAGATAAAATTCCATTAGTTTCAAAATCAAAGAATGGATCGCTTGATTCTTCTCCAACAATCCAAGAAAGAGTTACTTGTGGTTTTTGATCTGATTTTAATATTTTATCTACTGTATTTAAAGAAAGTAGAGAACTTAAAGATTCGAATTCTCTAGTTGCGTTAATCTCGCAACTAGATATGCCAGTAAGCAAAATATTATTTACGTAGACTCTTGAATCTGCATAAGTTACTCTTTCAACGCTCATGCAATATCTTACACAAAAAAAGGGTGACTGGTTTCCCAGCCACCCTTGAACTTTTAAGCTAATTAGAAGAAACGAGGATATTCGTTATCTCTTCCAGTAATTCCAACTCCATCGAAGGAACCGCTAAGGAATACACCCGCATTTGTGGTAGTAGCTCCTGCGATTTGAGCAGAGAATGTCAAATCAACTGTTTCATTGTCATCAAGACCGATAGAGAAGTTTTGGCTATCAAGAACTGCATTCTTGAATACATAGCGAATAACTTCATCGCTACTGTCGCAACGGTTTGCAACACTAATCGTGATGTCATTGTTAGACTCTCCAGCACATCCAGTAAGGATTGTTTGAAGCGCACCTTCTGTGAAGTCTGTGATAAGACCATTAATACTGCAAGTAACATTGATTGGGAACTCAAGAGGTTTTGAATAAGGAAGCTCACTTCCAAGTTTTTCAAGAGTTTCACGACTAAGTGGAACTTCAATAGTTGCGCTTTGAATTTGGACACCGCTAAGAGCAACACCGCCGATACCAGCAGCATTATTGGTAAATGAAACGGTTACGTCTGATGGACGTAGAACGTCAATTGAAGTTAAACCAGTATTTGCGCCAGTGATAACAAATCTACCAGTATCAAGTTGAGCAGCAGTTTCTCTAATAAGAGCAGGATTTACACAAGAATTACCAGAACTTGTTCCAGTGTAGAAACGAATATTAGCGCACTCAAGTTCTACATCCACACGTGGGATTTCTCCAACAGCGAGGCTCAAAGAATAATTAGAAAGAGTAGCGTTACCAAATCCAATAACATCATGTCCAGAACGAGCAGCAGGAGTATAAGAAGATGCAGCGAAAGCATCTGTTCCTTCTTGAGTTGTTAAAAGGTACAAGTTTTTTTCTTTTTTAATTGGGTCTTGGGTAAGAATACCAGAGATTAATTGCGAAACTGTACCAGCACCGTTGATACCTGCAATATTGAATCCAAGGTTGTGTTCGTTTGCTCCATCACCAAGATAATAACCTAACGAAATAGTTGGAGTAATTTCTCCAACTCTAATTGTTCCGATACGAGCAAGCTGACCGAATTCACGGATATCTTGTCTTCCTCCAGCCAAGTCAACATCAAATGAAAATGTATCAATTCTATGAAGTTGTTGAGGAGCTAAAGCACCAGTATTAGATGCATAGCCATAATTTGTTGCAAGAAGCCCTGTTGGAGATACAAAAAGAGCTTTACTTTGGGAAATAATTCGTGTGCGAGCCATATTTTTTTAGTTTTTTTTAATTACACAAGCGTTCTATCTTGGGAAACGATAAGTTGATATATCAAAATCTAAAAATCCAATCCTAAATGTTTTAGTATCTGGTATACCAGCAGCAATTCTAGAAGCCATAGTTTTTTCAATAAAAGATTTTTTTATTGATGTTTGAGAAAGTTGAGAATATCTATAAGGAAATGATTTAATCGAAAAGAAAGCTCCATAAGGAAAATCTTCATAATCAATAATTGGAATGCATTTTCTAGCTGAGTCTCTAAATACTGAAAGTATTCCATCTAAGGTATAATTATCTTCTGCCAAAACCATTACCCTAATTCTACTTTTAGTTTCTTCTTCTCCACCAAAGGAAAACTCTTTATTTTCTGATTCTATAGGAAAAACAAAACAAGCTGGCAACATATAAATATTTTCATCAAGTTTTTTCTTTTGGCTATATAAATTTGGAATAGTCTCTCCATTAACCATGAAATCGCTTTCAATAAGAATTTGTTCTGGACTATCATTAGATAAATAAGTATTGATTTCTTTTACTGTAGAAGTAGAAGTAATATTTAAGCTTTGTCCAGATGCAGCAGGAAGAATAATTCTTCCATTATTGTAATCGGTATAAAAGCCAGACTGCCCACCAGAAATAAATGTGTTGTTTATAAAGAATCCAGAATTAGGTACAGAAACATCGTAGTCTGCCACTAATTGCCTGTATTTGCCCTGATATGCCACAAAGTTATCTGGAACGTCAAATGCATCAATATATTGGTAGCTGTTTGCCACGCCAGTCTGATAAGCAAGAACAGAATCAGCCAATAGTTGATTTTCAAACCAAAGGTAGAAACTAGATATTAATTGTTGATCAAATTGCGCTTTCAAAGTCTATTGAGTCTATTTTTAAAATTAGAAAGTATTTTAGAAAGATATGGGCTTCTTACTTGTCTTACACTTCTAATGTCGTTTTGTGTCTGAGAACCAGTTCCAGATCTGGAATTCTTTAAAGAATATTGTGGATCATATAAATATCTGTTTAAACCAGCTATACTTCTTTCAATTCCATCTAACCAACTTCTACCCCCCATCCAAGAAACTTGGGCTATGCTTTCTAATTCTTTTTTTGAAGGGGCTTGAACAAGCACTGAATAACCACCATTTGCATTTACTCTTCTTATTTTGAAAGGTATATTTTTTTTCAATATATTTGAAAGCTCTGAAATTGGAGTTTGTCCGTCTTCAAAACCAATAAAAGAAAAGAGATTTCCATAACCACCTAAAAGACCGCTTGTATTGCTTGAGTTGTTGCCTCCTGAAATCTCAACAGATACTGGGTGAGTCTCAAACTCTTCAACCATTTCTTTTTGAGCTTCGTTAATTCTTTCTTGAATTATTGGTCTAAGCTTGCTGGTAATAACGCTTGCGCCACCAACAAAAACTTCTTTTTGAAATTGTTTTTTATTTAATGTGACTTTTAACTGAGATGCTTTTAAGAAATTAGTTTTCACGCCTCAAATAAATGGTATAATAATTATCAGAAAATATTCCCTCAATATCAGCATCACCATCAACAGTGTAAAAAGCTTCTCTAATTTGAATTTTTGTGCAAATTTTAATTTTTTCGTAATCCTCTTTAGAAATCTTTATGCGAACTAAACCTTTTGATTCTGATAAATTTGCTGGTAAAGTATTTTCTTCTTGATTGGTGAAAAATTTAACTCTGGCTTGTATAGCCTCTTTGATTAAAGTTTTATTGAAAGAAGCGATGCTCTGATTCTTTGAAGATCCATAAACCGCATTATAATTTAAATCAGATACTACGCTTTCTGATTTTTCTATATAAGCATAAATTTCGATACTAAAGGTATCGTGCAAAAGACTTAAAGCAGAATCAATTGATGATTTTTGCGCGTTGGAAATTAATGATGCCATTATCTGTCATAGTGATTGTTGTAAATTTCATAATAATAACCATCATCGCCAGCAACTTGTAACGGATAAGATTTTGTTGAGTTATATTGATATATTAAATCATTAAGTCTTTTCCTTGTCTCCTTAGAGATTTCCATATAAGTTCTAGAAATTGAATTTTTGCTTTGTCTTTGTATAGATGAGTCTCCTTCTTTGATAGAAGTCCAATCATCAACAACGCCGCTGTTATTGCTCCAAACAATACCCCTCAAAGATTCTCTTGCTGCTTTATCATAATAATTAATTTGGTACAAGTAAGAGAAAATATTTTCTTCTATATTAGAAAGAGGACAAGGAGAAATATTCCCACTTTCATTAATAGAATACTCTTCATGGATAAGACCATTTAATTCTCCTAGATTTGTTTCTAGCCATCCAGATACATACGAAATAGGAAAACGAGAAACATCTTCCTTGAATTCATATTTAACAATCTTATAAGCTAAATTACCAAAATCATTCATTCAAATAATCTTACAGTCTCTTTGTAATTTGGGGAATTCTGATCAAAAAGTGGTTGAGGTTGAAAGACTGCTCCAACACTATGTTGTTTCAAAAAAGTATCAAAACTTTTCTTCAATCCTTTTTTTAAAGCATGTCTATCTCTACTTGGAGGAAAGCCGATTTGCATGGCTAAATTTTGCATATCAGTCATTGTCATATCTCCAATTTTCTCTTCAAAAATATCTCTATTTAAAGTACCATAAGGGTTAAATTGTCTAAGACCAAGAACTTCTTCTAAATCTTTAATTTTTTGAATATCTTCTTCGTCCCTATTTTTGCCATCAGTTACTTCGAATTCTTCAAAAGTAGAAATATCTAAATTTTTAGATGGAGATTTTTTTTCGTGTTTTAAGATTTCTTCTTCGTATTTAGCTGGATCAAATTGATTGTTCATATATAATGATATATTCTAAATTAAAAAAATCAAAAAAAAAGAGCCACCCCTTTCGGAGCGGCTCTAATTTTATTTCATGAATTAGACAACAATACCTACTAAAGCACGGTCGTCAAGGCAAACTCTACCTTCTTCAAGTTTACCGTAGTAGCCAACTTTGTTTTGGCGAACGGTGAACTGGTCGTCAACCATGATGGAGAATTCTGCTGAAGAATCTTCATCAAGAACCACTGGGCGAACCAATGACTCACGTGAACGGTCGATACCGATAAGGATTTCGTCGTCTGCTTGTACGAACGTACCAGAGTTACCACCACCAATGACGGTAGCACCGTTTGCAGTTACAACAGCATCAAAGATTTTGTTGAAGCGTTGACCTACGCCAAGCTCAAGAATCTCAATCATGTTGATTCCATAGAAAGAAGGAAGCCCAGCAGCAGAATAAAGCTGATTACGGAATTCTTCTGTTCCTGCAATCGAAGAGACACCAGAAGGTGCTTGACGAGTGTTGATTGGCTGATAAGCCATTGCACGAAGTTCTTGGATCATTTCTGGAGAAACCATCATATCGGTAACACCAACTTTTGCTCCACCAACAGGAGTTCCTCCAGAGAAGGAAGCACTGATGCGTTTGCAACGAGTGATGAGACGATTGAAGTCGTCCAATGTGAATTGGTTTTCAGTAGTTGAACCAATGATGTGGTTGCCGAAAGCAGAAGAACCAGCACCAATTTTGGTGTTACCACGGACAAGTGCAGCGGCAAGAACGTTGAATGCTGTTTTCTCTTGTTTAAGGAGAATCTCTTGTGCCATACGAGTAAATGTTTTACTGACAACATCCAAGCGGCTCTTACGAACATACTTCTTGTCGAATGCGAAAGCACTGTCAAGAGTGTAGGTAGAGAACTTGAGTTCGTTGTGTGCAGGGAATACTTGGCTGTAAGGAAGTCCACCAGCTACTTGCTGTGAATATACAGTGATGAAATCTTCATCAGTGATATCATAAAACAAGTCGAGAGGAATCGAAGGATTATCATCTGCACCAAAAGTCATGGTGGAGAAAAGATTTCCAATAGATTGCGCGTTATTGATTACCTCGTTGATGACTGGACTCATGAGTTCAGCAACCGCAGCTTGAGCCTCGTAAGCCTCTTCGCGGTTGTTGCTTCCCATTGCCTTTACCAAAGCAAGTTGGTCTTCTGTTCTGTTAATAGTAATTTTCATTTATCTGTTTCTTATTAGAGTTCAAGTTTAAGGACTGCATACACACCAGCGTATTCGTCGGTATCTTGTTGAGATGCGCGAGAACCAGTTGCGATGAATTTACCAACTGCATACTCTTTTTGAGTTGCTGTTGCGGAAGCTGCGGCAACACCTGTCAAAGTTCCGTTTGCAGAAGGAATTGCATAAGAGTTGATTGCAGGAGCGAGTCCACCAGCAAGCGCTCTTGAGTTAAGCATAAAGATACCGCGAGTAGCGATAGGCACAGCTTCTCCAGAGAGAACGCATTGAAGTTCTTCTTTCTTGCGTGGATAATATTGAAGATTCTCACCGTTTTCATCAACTGAACGAACATCTTTCAAGAGAATACCAATTGGGCGCTCTCCAGTGTTCGCAACTTTCGTTACTTTATAAGGAACTTCTGGATATAATGACGAAGCATTACCCAAATAGTTTTGGAAACCGAGTGAATCGGCACGTTCGATAAGATTAACAGGATCTAAATCAAGGTTGGCAGAGCTAATCTTGACAAGTGATCCAGCCTCTCCTGTGATAGTATCAAGAGAAAACATGTTGATAACATCGTTCTCGTTGATCTGACGGAATGGTAGCATTCTTGTAATTGTATTGGACATAATATTTATATTTTTTTATTAGTTGGTCACTTCGACAGAAAAACTCTGCTTTAGTTTTTGAATCAAGGACTCCTCTGTGCTTGACTGGGCGTTATTATTAATAACGTTAGCTTTTGCTTCTTCGGTTTCCAAGTCTTTTTCTTCATCTGTAGCTTCTACTTTTTCTTCGTCTACTACGGAAGCATTAGAAGTTTCTGTTTTTTCAGAAAGGCGTTTTGCAACTTCTTCTTCGATTTTTGCTTCCACCTCTTTTTTCTGAGAGGCGATTACTTCTTTTAATTTATGTGAGAAAAGAGTAGATACTTTTTCTTTATAGGTTTCAAAATTTACTTCTTCTGAGCCAAGTCCTTTGACTTCGGCAACAACAAATTCAAGTTCTTTTTCGGAAAATTCAAATTTGTCTTCAAGGAAATTCATGCGAGAATTGAAAAGTTCAACAGCAGCTTTTGTTTCCATTTCTGCTTTGATTGCATCAAGTTCTTTTTTCGAATCTTCGAAGGAGGCTTTAAGCTCTTCCATTTCGGTTTTAAGCTTTTCTTTTGCTTCTTTTTCTGCTTGGACTTGTGACTTCCAAGACTCTCCTTGCTCAAGCAAAGCGTCTTTAAAAATTACACCAATGGATTTTGCTTGACTTTCTTCTCCAGTTACTGAAGCAATGCTTTGCTCCATCTTTTGAAGAAATTGTTCGAATTGTTTATCGTTCATATTTAATATATCCTTGAATTTTTTAATCTTTACAATGTTTTTTGTAATTAGGGAATTTTTTTCATTAATTAAATTTAAATTAGATGAATTATTTTCTTCATTTTCTTCAAATTGATCTTCTTGAATTTCCTTACTTTCGTTTTCGTCTTCGTTTTCTTCTTCGTTGTCGTCTTGTTCATTAGTGAGTTCTTCATCTAATAAATAAACACCTTTGACTCCTGCTGCTGGATTATAAGTTAATGCTCCACCTAGTGGAATTGTGTTTCCAACAATAAGTCTATTTATAGGAATTCCTTTTTCGTCAACTCCCTTACCACCAAACTTTTTAATATATTTTTTATATTTTAGCATTTCTTCTTTATCAGAAATGATTTCGCAATCTTCTAATTTCAAAGAACCTTTGGCTACCGCCCAATCTTTAAAAGCCAATTCCCAACTTGTCGATATTGACTGATATGTTTCATTCTCTTCGTCAGAAGACTCAGATATCAAAGAAGATAACTTCGGATAAATATGACCATAAATAACTCCAGCAGCATTAATAAAAAAAGGATCTGTTCTATCTTTAAATGACTCTATATCGTTTTCTTTAAAATCTGGCTCTTTGTCTGAAAAGGAAGCATTGATTATATGTCCAACAATTTTAGCTTTTTTATGTTCAATATTTATTGGCTTGTTAGCAAATCTTTTAACCATGTTAATAGCATCTGCTGTAGATATTCCATCACCATTTTTATTGAATTCATTAACCTTGGCTAAATTGAAAACAACTGGAAGAATATCCATATTTTGAGAAGGATCAAAATCATCTGGAAGAAGAGATTTAGCTTTTGCAACAAAAGATCCTTTGGAAACGCCAAAATCATCAAATTCAGTATCAGTTATAACTCTGATCGAGCCTGAAAATTCTGATTTTAAAAAATCTTCAAAGGTTTCTTTTTTGGACATATGCTCTTGTTACACAGAATTTTTAGTAGAGTGATATAAAATTGCTGCGGCAAGATCATCTAATTGATGTTTTGCTCCAACATCAAGCACTTCTGTAGAAATATTCAATTCAGACAAGTGATCAAAATCTTCAACAATTTTAGATAAAGTCTCATCCCATTCTTCTTTTTCCTTTGCAACAATAATTGATTCTGAAACTCTAGAGATTAACTCTTTGTCTTTTTCCATTTTCTCAACTCCGTATTTTTCAGAAAAGGCTGCAAATGTTTTAAGCTCAAATTCATTTATTTCTTTTGTTGTAGAAAGAATGCTTTTCTTTGAGAATGTAGCATTAGATTTACCTAGTGGTCTTCCTCCAGAAGAAGGCGAAGACGTAGCTGTTTTTGGAGTACCTACTGGAGAAGGAGTAATTGTATTTTTTGCTAAATCACTTGTAGTTTTCTTTTGTTCAACAACCATTTTGTTTTCAAAATTTTGTTGTTTAGCTTCATCGTCTTCTTTATGAAGATTAATGCTATTAACCAAAGGCATATAGTAGCCCTCTTTTCTATTTTCCAAATAATCTTTTTGTGCTGGAACAAGATCAGTTTCATTTGGGAAGATACCAGTTCTGATAGTTTTAAGACCTTGCTCTGGAGTAAGTAAACCTAATTCCATCATACGAGTAACAAGTTTCTGTAAATCAGAATCATCTAAAGTATCAGTTTTCACAAACTTAACTGTTGGAAAAGAACGCATACCAAGACTTTTGCAAATTCTTTTAATTTCTGGTTGAAGAAATTCTTTTAAGAAAAGGTTTCTTGATTCTTCCAAACGATTCATGAAAATCTTTAATTTTAATTTTGTGTCTGCATATTTGCTTTCTCCAATTAAAATGTTTTGCAAACCTTCTTCGATATCTTTATTTAAAATTTCGTATTTCTCCTTGCCCATAACCTTTTTGAGATCAGGAATAACGAATTCAGCTTTTGTGGTATAGTCGGAAACTAATACTCTGCCAACGCTTTGGTTTTTAAAAATCTCTTGCATCGCCCTAATATTCTTATCATTTATTCCTCCTTTATCTGGCTCTGCACCCATCGTTACAAGTAGAACAACATTTTCAATAGAACGTGCTATAGCTTGATCTATTTTTTTAAGTTCAATCTTTTTATTCATGTCGTCCAAAACAGCAAATAATGCTGGAATGGAAAGAGGTTCGTAATCTTGTTTTTTTGCAAAAATAGGATTTAAAGATTTTGAATCTATTTTTAAGTAAATCTTATCTGAGGTATTTCTTGCACCTCTGTCAATTCCTTCAAGAACATCTTTAGGTAAAGAAGTCCTCAATTCTTTTTCATATTGATTGTTTGGATTTTTTAATCTTGCAACTTCAAATGGTGTTAAAATTTTTACATATTCAAAATCTCCAAAAGAAATAGCTCCTTTCGCTCCAATATCTACAGGGTTAAGAAGAACATATTTAATAGGAATTTCAGAACGTGTATTTACAGCGCCATAAGATTCTATCAAGCTTTCTGCTGAGTTTTTTATTTTCGACTCAAGCGTATAAAAGAAGACGTTACCAGATCTGTAGTATTCTCTAAAATATTGGGCTTTTACGTCATGAATTTTTATTCTTCTAAACCAAGCTTCAATGAATGCTCTCGATTTACCATTTCCACCTTCCAAGTAAATATCTGAATCCGCAAATTCTGATAAAAGATCAACAGTGCTTCTGAATGCTGGAATATTGAAATAAGCTTTTTGACAAAGTTCGATTGCATCATGAACATCCACAAAGTCAGCAGAATAATCGTAAGGCAAAACTCCATCATGAATATTTTTAAACCTATCTTTGGTTGGGTTTTTGGAAACAGAATTTTTTCTATACTCTGTGCCTATTTTTGTGCCACAACTTGCATTGGATTCGTAATAACTTTCGCCAATAAGCTCTGGAGAAAAATCTGTCGGTTTTGAAAACAATTCTAAAGAAGAGCTTTCTGCCTTTTGAAACTTACTCCAATAATCTGATCTTTTTTGATATTTACGTTTTTCCGACATATATAAATGTTACACTAACTTTATAAAGTTGACTTTTAAACTTTCAAATTATAAAAGGAGTAAAAGTGCTAGTTTGTTTTTTTACTTCCTTGGTATTTTGTGCATCGAAAAATATTTTTAAAAACCAATTGCCTAAAACCAAAGCAGAATAAGAATCTTTTCTTGCTCTATTTGGTCCTTTTTGTCTTCGAAAGTTTTGAGGAAGTTGAAATGACTGACTTCCTTGCGGATTAGATGCAACTTCGATATTGGCACATTCCGACTTTGTAAGTTCGATTATACTTTTTTGATGATCTATGAAATCAATCATCATAGCTCCTTGAGAAGATCTTTGGATGCCCAAATCCCATTTCAAATTATCTATTGGTATGTTTTTCTTTCTCTGTTCTTCGAAATGAGAGTCTAAAGCGCGAGCGCCAAAAAGAATTCTTTTGTGGTCGATTGCTGCCTGTAACATTTCGTTTGCTTCCCTAATCCAGTTTGAAGATGGTTTTCTAAGAATACAATATTTTTTTTCTTTTCTATTATATTGATTCTTAAACTCTCTAAGGTCATCTAAATACAGTTCTGGTTTGTCGAAATCGACTTCCATAACGTTAATAAATATTTTAGAATCCTGAAATAATTTACTTTCGTTACAAGATTGTATAAATTGAACGCCCCCGTTATAGTCTCCGCAAATACCAACTATATTGAAATGAGTTAATAAATAATGGAAATAAAACATATGCTCTTTTAAATCAACTCCAGCAATTGCATAAGAATGAACTAAGCATCCCTTTTCTGACTCTCTATCCACCTTGAATACATGCATTGCAAAATGGTCAGCACTAGAATTGCCAGCCCAGTTGGGGTCGAAAGAAATAATATACTCGTCTGATGAATTACCTGCAATCTCAACCGCTGGAAACTCTCCATCCATAATAGTGCAAGCAGCCATTTTAGAAAGCCTAAAATATCCATCGCTTTCGTCAACAAACTGAGCGCCAAACTCTCTCATGAACTGCATTTCAGACATGGTTGCCTTTGCTTGTTTTAATAAGTTTTGGTCGTATAATCTTTTTGGCGCACAGTCATAACTTAATTGCATTATTAATCTATAAGCATTGTCACTTAGATCTTCATCATCTTCTTCTTCAATTTGAGAGTCATCTTCTTTGAAAATAAGTGCTTCATATTTTTTAAATAGCTTATACATGTATTCAAACTTAAATGAAGGAGAAGAAAGAATAATTAGTTTGTTGTTGGGCCAAACGTATCTTTCTTCTTCTCTCATCATGCCTGATTTTATCAGCTTATCTTCAAGCTGATACATCTCTTCTCTTTCTACTGGGTTTTCAATAACGCCAAGGAACGGAAGAATAACTTCTGTGAAAATCTTTTCTGGAATAGTGATGAACTCGTCCAGAACAATTCTATTAAATCTGAAACCACGAAGACGCTCGCCATTTGCCAATGGTAATGCGATAGCTCTACCTTTGCCTACAGTAAGAGTCCACATATCTGTGCCTTTTGTAATTTTTATACCACAATCTTTAGCTAGTTTAGCTTCTGGCTTACCCAAAATATCTTCCATTTTTTGGAAAATCATTTTAGCCTGTCTAAAAGATCCAGCAATAACTCCAATATTAGCTTTGGGGCTAAGAATGCACTCAAGCAGAATATAAACAGCAGTAGAGTATGTTTTAGACATACCCCTTGAAAATACAAACATAGAATAATCGGAAATCATCATTCCCTTAATAGCTAAAGCTTGGAATGGGAATAGCTTAATGCCTAAAAACAATTCTGCGGCAAAAGAAATATTGTTTCTTAAAAACAAATATAAATAATACCTCGCATCTTCTTCTGATAATTGTTCGTCCATCTCTAAGAGTTTTTTATTTAACTCTTTAGATGCGAATTCCATCCTAGTTTTCTGTTTGCCCTTTAACCAAGCCATTTATTCTCCTTTCTAAAAAAAAGTTAACATCAGTGTTCCAAATAGAATCTCCATAGAAAAGAATTTTTGGTATGATTTTTTGAGCGCCCTTTCTTGAGTGAGCAAAAACAAATTGTACGTTGTTTGGATACTCTAGCATTACCTGTTTTACGTTATGCCAAACATAAGATAAGTTCTTTACAAATTTTTTATTGTCTGAATTGATTTTATCAACACTAGACTCAACAACAATAAACATGTAGGAATTAAATTCTACACATCTATCCATTTCTCTTTTAAAACGTTCTATACCTCCAGAAAAAGTTGAACAGAAATCCCCAACAGCCTTCCTGTCAACAAAAGTCTTAGAATATTTTTCTCCACCAGCAGTATAGTCTCCAAAATCTAATTTGCAGTCTATATATTTTGGAAAATTCAGCGGTTGTTGTTCTCTTGTGTCAATTAGTATCTCAAGATCAGAACATTCGTTTTCCCAAAAGTCTTTTGGTAAATTTTTATTAAACCATTTTTCTAATTTCATCTGCTCTAAAAAATCGCAATAAGAACCAAAGATTCTTTTGCAGTCTTCTATGTCAGCCATATGAGAAAGCGTATAGAAAAGATTAGGTGGAGATATTTTAACATTTTTTTCTTCAAACCTTTTGGATGCTCTTTCTAAAATATATTTTTTTACTTTACCGATTTCTTCTTTGGACAACCATTGTTTGAAATTTTCGTGACAGATAAAATCTTGGTTGATGTATTGCTCATAATTTAAAAAAGGAATCTGTTCTCCAGTCAATAAATCTTTTTTTATATAAAATTTTGTATAATAATCGCCCATGTGATCGAAGTGGGCTTTTAAATGAGCGTGAAGAGAACGTTTGCTATCAAAATTTTTATCACACTCTAAACATGTAAACTTGTTTTCCATATTATAGTAATTCGTGTTTGGATATACCTAAAATTCTTGCTTTTAATTCTTCCATAGATTCTAGTCTGTCGGCTTCTTCTTCGATTAGTTTATTTTGCAATTCTGCCATTAAAACCATCCTACCTCTTTCTTCTTTTTCTTGGAAAGCTTCGACTAGAGCTAAAATACTTCCGCCACCTTCGCCTTTTTCTTTAAGTCTGTTTTGTCTTGATCCGTTAAGATCTTTGGCAAGAGCTTCGATTCTTTTTTCGCATTGATTTAGCTCATCGCTTGTGGCTTTGATCAGTTCCGTTAAACGCATAGTCATATCTTGCTGATCTTGCACTTCGTTTAAAAGACCATTAAGTTTATCTAGACGTTTTTGAATATGTTTCAAGCGAACATAGTTGGAACACATGTTGATATAAAGATTTTGCTCGTCAACAGTAAGATCTGGCTTATCCCAAGTAACGCGAACGAATTCGCTTTCAAAAAGTTCTCTATCTGAGTAGGTAGAAAATTGATTAATCGTTTCTCTGAAACGAACACTTTGCAAATAAAGAAGCAGCTTCTCGCAACACCTTTTTTGTTTTGTTGGCATTGTAACTTCTTCAAAAGTCGTACCTGCCCAATCGTTTACTTTTTTAATTGCTCTAGAAAGAGCTTTTGGCGCTACCCATTTCTCAGTAACTGGATGCTCTTCTGTTATGTCTGGTCT
>Ga0222713_10000168_pt1 | contig 70474 bp, 95 predicted proteins | sample C33_649DmetaG_FD_165061 | JGI IMG/M metagenome (GOLD analysis project Ga0222713, IMG submission 165061) | Estuarine water microbial communities from San Francisco Bay, California, United States - C33_649D | ecosystem: Environmental > Aquatic > Marine > Unclassified | place: USA: California...
GATCGTGATGAAGACTGGGGTAGAAACATGGAAGCGCAGTTGGGCACTGATCGATTCCGCCGTGAGATTGGCTGCGAATTTATCATCAATGATGAAACACTGATTGCTCCTGCTATACTAATTGAATTAGCCGGCCAGCAAGAACCACTATTTCGTACGGGGCAAGTTCGCTGGTATAAGAATCCCGAGCCCGGTAGAATTTATGTAGTTGCACTTGATCCTAGTTTAGGCACCGGCGGAGATCCTGCTGCTATACAAGTATTTGAAGCAAACACAACTACCCAAGTGGCCGAATGGCGACACAATAAAACCACTATTCCAGCGCAAATACGCATCCTAGCCGATATTTGTAAGTTTTTAAATGAAACGGTCAAGGATACCAAAAGCATATATTACAGCGTTGAAAACAATACTATAGGTGAAGCAGCACTTATTTCTATTGCCGAGTTCGGCGAAGAAAACATTGAAGGGTATTTTTTAAGCGACAATTCAATTGCCGGCGGTGCGAGACGCATAAGAAAAGGATTTAATACCACAAACAAAAGCAAACTATCGGCTTGCAATAAATTAAAAATTTTAGTTGAATCCAAAAAAATGGTTATCAATAGTGCTCCGTTGGTTTCAGAATTAAAAACGTTTGTGGCGCACGGAACCACATATGCTGCTAAACCAGGCGAAACAGATGATTTGATTATGAGCACTATACTTGTGGTGCGCATGATGCAATTGCTACAAAATTATCACGTTGAAATGGACTCGCAAATGCGTGATTTTGGCGATCCTATAGTGGAACCTATGCCGTTTTTTGCTGCTTTTCGATAATGTTAAAATTTTAATAAATATACTACTATGAGTGCAAATACACCCGCAAAACAATTAGCAGATCTTTTGGTTACACACAACTTTGAGCCCGAAATGTTAGACAGCTCGGGCAAAGCATCGCCCTCCCCCGAAGATGCTGAAATCTTCAGCTTTAATTTTATCACAGACAACGGCACTGACCACGGAACAGTAGTTATTATGTTGGGCGATGATAACAATCTAACAGTATTCAGTGGCGACAATGTAGGCCGTGGCATGGACAGCGAAGACAAAAATCAATGGTATGAATTTCAGCATCAGTTGAAAAATTTTGCCACACGCAATTTTTTAACATTTGGTAGCCAAAGCATTAACAAACTCAAATACAGCATGCAAGGTCAAGCAGCACTCAAAGAAGGATTGTTTGAAAGTTGGAATGGCACAAAAAATGTCAGTTGGAACGGCAATCCTGATTCTGTGCGGTTGATGATCAAACACCGCCGCCCCATTGGAGTCAATGAAGCACGCTTTCGCCAAATTGAAAGTTTGTTTGTGGAAACAGCCGAAGGCGAACGCTACAAACTGCCGTTTCGGAATTTATCCGGTGGTCGCGCCATGGTTGAACATGTTCGCCAAGGTGGCAAGCCCTACGACATGCGTGGCGCACACATTGCCAACATGGTAGAGGAACTTAATGTTTTAAGTCGCTTCCGCCGTGCCAGCAAAGGACAAGTATTTGAAGGTGATACTGCTCAGTTGGTTGATAACACCAACAAGTATTACGAAACAATGAATCGAACACTTAAAGGACTGTCGTCTAGCCGTGGATACAGCAAATACTTCGAATCCTGGAATCCTGCAGATATAACTGAGCAGGATGTAATCATTGAAAACATTAAAACACTATTTGTGCAGGAAACAATTGACTCACGAATTGAACAGGCCTTACCTATTTTGGCCCGCATACAACAAGGAAACGTTATGAAAGAAGCAAACATATTTGAAGCATGGGCCGATCGACTGGTAGAAGGAACATGGTCAATTCCAAATACACCTGAGCAACAGCAAGAACTGATTGCGTTGATGTCAAAAGAATTACCAGTTGGTGCCGATGCTATCAATGCCACTGAGCAGTTGTATAACTTGTTTGGCGATGATCAATTGTTTGATGACTTACAAGAGCTGGCTGCAACAGATGCCAATGCCGATGCTCGTCCCTTGATCCTGGATCGGATGCGCGAAGTAGCTGACTTTGATTCTTCAATTAGCGAAATATTAGCTGCTTTGGAAAACGGTTCCGAAGAGCCTCCATTTGAAGGTCCTTATAGCGACAAGAAAATTGCCACACCCGGCAAGCATGGTTATGGCCCATCGGCTGCCAAGCACTTGGCCAAGCAGGGTATGCAGTCAGTATCCGAAGAAGAACTGAATGAAGGTAAAGTCAAACAAATGATGATGGATTTGGAAGAGTTATCAGATGAAGAATTTCAAGCCAAATATCATATGACCAAAGAAGAAGCTCGAAAAGGTCTCGGTGCCGAAGAACAACTAAATGAATTTTTACCAGCACTTGCTGGTTTAGCTGGACGAGCAATAGTAGGTAGTGCTGTGCGTAATATGCTTTCCGGCGACGATGACGAGCAAGATATAGCAGAAGGCACTTCTTTGGATAAATTATTGGCGCACTACCCCGAAGAAGTAGAGCATTTCAAACAAGGCGGCGAGTTAGACTATGATCTCGAAAGCGCATTATGGGATCACTATTTTAACAGCGGCGAGATTAGAAATTATGACGCCGACGCCAGTGAATGGATTGCACAGCGACTCGCTGACGAATTAGGAGTAGCATAATGTTTAATGGACAAAATAAAAAGCGGTGCCAAAAAATTAGCCAATGTAGTAGCACCCGACGACGATACGCTGGTGAAAGATTTGGCACGCCGCGCAGGTGTTCCGGGCAAAGATCCTCGAGTCTTATCCAAAGAGCTACAGAAAAAGCATCCCGGTGATCCAGATAACTTTGTAAGAGGCGGAAAAGAATTGGGCATCTTCAAAGAAGCCAACGAGGATAACCATTTGCTGTCTCGACTACAGGAGTTGTCGGGTTTGAAAAAATAACAAATAGAACAACCGCGTCATAAATATCGTTGACGCTAAGACAAAAAGCGTGTACACTACACAGGTGACACGCTTTTTCATTAGCATCACAGGCAACTTTAAATCATATTACAACTTTAGAAAGGCAACATAATATGGCATCATTAGCAGAAATCAGAGCAAGGCTCGCAGCAGCAGAAAACAACAGCAAAGGTGGAAGTTCCACAGGTGGTGATAACGCAATTTATCCACACTGGAATATGGAAGAAGGCTCATCCACAACACTACGATTCCTCCCAGACGGTAACGCCAAAAACACATTCTTTTGGCAAGAACGAGCAATGATTCGTTTACCGTTTTCCGGCGTCAAAGGTGAGATGGATTCTAAACAAACCATTGTACAAGTTCCTTGTATGGAAATGTGGAGTGAAACTTGCCCAGTACTAACAGAAGTACGTACCTGGTTCAAGGACAAAAGTCTCGAAGACATGGGTCGTAAGTATTGGAAAAAGCGCAGTTATATCTTCCAAGGTTTTGTGCGCGAGAATCCCTTAGCCGACGACAAAACTCCAGCCAATCCTATCCGCAGGTTTATCATTGGCCCACAATTGTTTACAATTATCAAGGGCGCATTGATGGATCCAGAATTGGAAGAACTGCCCACAGACTATTTCCGTGGCCTGGATTTCCGTATCACTAAAACTGCCAAAGGTGGTTATGCTGATTACAACACCAGTAAATGGGCCCGTAAAGAAAGTGCACTTACTGCTGAAGAACAAGCAGCAATCGCAGAACATGGCTTGTGGGATCTAAGCACATTCATGCCCAAGAAACCCGATGAAGCCACTGTTAAAGTGATCAAAGAAATGTTTGAAGCGTCAGTTGACGGTCAAGCATATGACACCGAACGGTGGGGTTCATACTTCCGCCCAGCAGGTGTATCGGCCCCGGGTGGATCTGACGCTGCTCCAGCAGTTACAGCAGCACCAGCAGCCAAAGCCCCTGTAGTCGAATCTGACTTTGACGAAGACGAACCAGTAGTCGCAGCCGCTCCAGTGGTTAAACCCGCTGCTGCAGCCGGCACACAAAAGGCCGAAGACATCCTAGCGATGATTCGCGCACGTCAGAAGAAGTAATTTAACAATGAAGCAGGAGGCCCTCCTGCTTCATATTGTTATTAAATAAATGTTATCATTTTTAGACAAGAAATTATTTCCAGAACATATCCAAGTAGTTGAATTATACGACGGAAGACATGTATACCTAATCCATAAAAATGGCAGTACTACATTAAATTCTATCAAAAAACGTAATCTGTCTACAAACGAAATATCACAGCTAGAAATAATTGATATCTTTGTTAGAGATCCATATCAAAGATTTCTATCTGGGGTCATGACGTATGCTAAAAAAATTAATGTACATGTAGCTGAATTGTCAAAGATAATAAATGATGTGCATTTTATCAACAATCATTTTAGTCCACAGCTTTTTTGGGTAATTAATTTACAACGATTTACTAAAGCTAATATCCGTATTAATCATTTAGATACGATTACGGAAATAACAAGTATTAACAAAAATGAACAATTAGGGTATGACGAGCTTGATGTATACTTTAATAATAACAGTGGTTTAAAATATTATTTAGAGCTCGATTGTGTTTTAGTTGGGAACTTTATGAATCAAACAGTAACTTTTGCTGACATTCTAACTACATTACAGAGTAATTACACCGAACTTTATAATGACACGTTTGCATACTCAAAATCATTATGGAATGTAATAGACTAAAACATTTTAGACGAGTTGCCGCGAGCGGAAAATTTGGGATATGTGGACACATGGTTAACAGCCCAACATTTTCTACACTTGATGAAACCAATGAATGGACCAATGCATTAGAAAAACAATTTGCTAAAAACATTTGGCCTGAAAATTGTGTCAGATGTAAAGATATTGAAGAGGCAGGAAGAAAAAGTATTAGGAATTTTTCACAAGATCGACATGTCGAGCTGATTAATCAGCACAGCGAATATCTAACCGTCGGCGGCGTGCTTGATAATTATTGCAATAGTGCATGTCTGACTTGCACATCTAAATTAAGCACCAGAATTGGTAAACTCAACAACGAATTAATAGTACATGACAATTACGATTTGTTTAAATCTATCCCACAGGAACGGATTATACAATTAGATATAAATGGCGGCGAGCCTGCATACAGCAAAAACTACCAAAAAATTCTTGCCAATCTACCACCTAATTTATCGTATCTACGTATTAACACCAATGGACATCGTGTAATGCCCAATATCGAAGATGTTCTGAATAAAGGTATACATATTAATGTGACCTTGAGTTTAGACGGTACCGGAGAGGTACACGATTATGTACGATGGCCGGTGACATGGAAGAATTACACTAACACCGTTGATTCTTATTTAAAGCTCCGGGCCAACTATACAAATCTAACACTGGATTTTTGGACTACATTGTCAGTATTGAACTTGAATAATTTGTCTGAGATTATTAACTACACTGAAAACAAAGAAATACCTCACAATTATGCATTTTTAGAGGATCCAAAATGTTTGAATATAAAGAAAACAAATTGGATAACTAAACAATACACCGGCGATTTGCATGTTGTTGCAACTCAAGAAGATAATGATGACGAGTTAGACAAGTTTCTTATAAGACAAGAAACATTGCGCAAGATAACAAGAATTCAGGAATTAGCTCGTTGACAACAAGATTGTTATACAGTACAATAACAATATATTAAGTAAGGAAGTACCATGGCAAAACCATTTGACATTTCAAAATTTCGCAAAGACATTACCAAGAGCATTCAAGGACTCAGTATTGGATTTAACGATCCTACTGACTGGATTTCAACTGGCAACTATGCGCTAAACTATCTTATCAGCGGCGACTTCAATCGAGGTATTCCACTGGGCAAGGTTACTGTGTTTGCCGGAGAGTCAGGAGCCGGCAAGAGTTATATCTGTTCGGGCAACATTGTAAAGAATGCACAAGATCAAGGCATTTTTGTCATTCTAGTTGATACAGAAAACGCACTCGACGAATCGTGGCTACACGCACTTGGCGTTGATACCGCCCCCGACAAACTCCTCAAACTTAACATGAGCATGATTGATGATGTGGCCAAAGCTATTTCAACATTTATGACAGACTACAAAGCCCTGCCCGACGAGGAGCGTATGAAAGTGCTTTGGGTTATTGACTCGTTGGGCATGTTGCTAACACCCACAGATGTTAATCAGTTTGAAGCGGGTGACATGAAAGGTGACATGGGCCGTAAGCCTAAAGCACTAACAGCACTGGTGCGGAACTCAGTTAACATGTTTGGCAGTTATAATGTTGGACTAGTAGCAACCAATCATACATACGCTAGCCAAGACATGTTTGATCCTGATGACAAAATCTCCGGAGGCCAAGGCTTCATTTACGCCAGTTCTATTGTAGTTGCAATGAAGAAGATGAAACTGAAAGAAGATGAAGATGGCGTTAAGACCACCGAAGTACATGGCATCCGTGCTGGTTGTAAAGTGATGAAAACACGCTATGCCAAGCCGTTTGAAGGTATGCAAGTTAAGATTCCTTATGAAACAGGTATGAATCCCCATAGTGGACTAGTTGACTTAGCAGAGAAAAAAGGTTTTCTCAAGAAAGAAGGCAACAGCTTGGTGTTTGTTACTAGTGATGGTGAAATTATTAAAAAGTTTCGCAAAAAGTGGGAATCAAATGAAGACGAATGCTTGGATAAATTAATGGCTGACTTTGCCAATCAAAAGGGCGAAGGGCAATCAGAACAAACAACGGAGGAATAAACATGAGCGTAGAATTGTCTAGCGAAATTTGGAACGAACTCAAACGATACATTAATACTGTTGATCGGTCTGAAGCTGCTGAGGTGCTAGTTTCTGTACTAGTTGATCACGACGTTGATCCCGACGATATACACGATGCATTTAAGGGCGACAAGGATGTTAAGGTAGCACTGGCGGCCTATATCAAAGATCTAGCCGACGAGCCCGAGGAAGACGAAGACGAAGACGACTATGAGTCAGAGTACGAAGACTAACCATGTGGCTTAGCCGTATTACTAACGACTTGGGACAAATTCCTGACTTCATTGCCCATTACGAAAAAGAGCTTGAAGCAGCACGTCGCGATTGTAATATTGGCGGCATAGTTGAAAGGAACATTTCAGCATTGCCGGGCATTACTGAGCATCGTTTTAATCAACTACAAGAAATCGAAGCGGTGCTAAATCACTTAAATATACAACTTCGTAAAATTCGACGACGACATTTTCAAAAGTATCTTGAGGGCTATGCCCGCGCATTAACCAGCAGAGATGCTGAAAAGTATGTAGATGGTGAAGACGAAGTTATTGACTTTGAAACCATTATCAACGAAGTGGCATTTCTTCGCAATCGTTATTTGGGAATAATGAAAGCAATGGAAAGTAAAAACTTCATGCTTGGACATGTGGTGCGATTGCGAGCCGCAGGTATGGAAGATATACAACTATGACAACGTTTCGAAACGACGAAGAGCGGCATCAGCATAGCTTACAAACGCTGAACACATTGTTTGAGTATGATGATTTTATGGCAAGCATTGCCACCTTAGTTGATTTGGGTTGTGGTACAGGCTTGGACTTAGAGTGGTGGGCAACACGAACTACTCGGGATGATGTGCCTGAACCATTGAATATTAAATGCACGGGCATTGACATTATTAATGCACCGTCGGTGTTTAGAAAATACTCCAACATTACATATCAAAAGTGCGACTTTGAAGATCATGAAAAAACACTACCCGATGCAAAGTTTGATGTGCTTTGGTGTCATGATGCTTTTCAGTACTGCATCAATCCCATAAAAACACTGGGCAAGTGGTACAATCTTGCCGAAGATGGTGGTATGTTGATACTGTCAGTTCCGCAAACCACTAACATGGACATACGTCAAATGTCCTTCATACAGCCTGACGGGTGCTATTATCATCATACTGTGGTCAGCTTAATGCACATGTTGGCATTAAATGGTTGGGATTGTAATACTGGATTCTTTTTAAAGCGTCCCAATGATGATTTTATACATGCTATTGCTTATAAAAGCTCTCACCCTCCAATGGATCCGCGAACTACCACTTGGCTTGATTTAGCCAAGAAAGATCTACTGCCCGAGTCTGCTGTAGCCAGCATCCAGCGTCATAACATTGTAATGCAGCAAGAGCTGGTGCTACAATGGATTGATAAGAGTTTATCGTGGATGGGACAGCAATAATCGCTTGAGTGGCAAGCCGGTGGCAATTTCATCCGCATACCACTCAGTATGTGCTATTTGCTCTAACCATTGACTGCGATCGGGACGCAGCGGGTTTTCTATAGCAGCCAAATCTAAATTACCAACTGGTGCTGCTAAACTACTGCCATCCACAAATGCCGGAACACCGCCTAATATTGCTTGACATCCGGGCCCGCTGTTGTGATTGACCACAGCCCAAGCAGTTGACAAGCAGCGATCATAATCAAAGTTATCATAAGTTCCGGGTATAGGCTGCGGCATTTCAATAGCACAGCCCGGCACGGAACCTATACGCTGCCGCGGATGTGGCCTTATAGTAATAGGACGGTCGCTGTACTGTCGTATCTTGCGAGCAGTTTCTGTCAGCCAAGCCACAGTAGGTGGTTGTCCCGCCCATTGTTCACTGTCGGAACGCTGTGCAGCAATAACAATGCGATAGCCGCTGTCGTTCCAAGGCTGTGCTTCTAATCGTAGATCTTTCCCTCGCCCGGGTATGAGATTTTGACCGTAGTAAGCACCACTGCCGGTTCCGTTTAGGCCCAGTTTCCAAGTGCTCCCCCGGCGCAGCATGCCCACTTCGACCACCAATACATTCCGACCACTTGATCTAAACGTGTTCCAAACATCGCGATTGGATTGCATGCGACCATGCCACAGCATGCTCCAGATTACAGCAACGTCTGCTGAACTGTCCATGGTATTGTGCTCAATTCCAATGCTGTCAAGACCCGCTTTGACTGCTTCAAATACAGGGCGGCTGTTGAGTGCGCCGTATTGATCGAAAATGCTTACTCTCATTTTTGGTGTTAAATATGTTATACTTAATTATAAGGAAAACAATGAGCCGGAAATTCTCTGTGGTCACTACGTTTAATGCCCACGGGTATAAGCAATATGGCAAACGAATGATTGAAACGTTCCTGCAAAACTGGCCAGTTGAAGTTGAGCTGTTAGTTTATGCCGAAGATTGTGTGGTACTTGAGTCAGCACCAAACTTAAAAGTATTTGATTTACATAAGGAAAGTCCCCAACTGGTTGCTTTCAAAGAACGCTGGCGGCATGTGCCCCGCGCCAACGGCACCATAACCGATGACCCAGTTCGAAAACTACGCCGCGACGCTGCTAAAAATTTCAAATGGGATGCTGTGCGGTTTTCCCATAAAGTATACGCTATTTTTTCAGGAGCAACAGTAAACACCGATTGGTTGATATGGATGGATGCTGATATGGTTTGTCATAGCCCTATTACATTGCCTGAATTAAATCACTTGTGTCCATCCACTGCGGATCTTTGCTTTTTGGGACGGCGTGGAAAATACAGTGAATGTGGACTGTATGCTATGAATCTGCGTTCAACAACAGTTTTAGACTTTTTAAAGCAGTTTCAACAGATGTATGACGATGCTGAACGCGGCATATTCACACTACGCGAATGGCACGATAGTTTTGTGTTTGATGAAGTAAGAAAGTCACTGCCCTTGGTTGAGCATGATTGGAGCAGCCACTTGATTAAAGGCGAGGGGCATCCACTAATCAATTCTGAATGGGGTGCTTACTTAGATCACCTTAAAGGCAATCGTAAAAGCCAGGGCCGTAGTAAAGACAAAGATCTATTAATGCCCCGTGCTGAAGCATATTGGAAACGCTAACCTATTTTAAACGTAAATTCGCATGTGAGACCATGCTGCACCCGAAGCAATTTCTTCTTGATTCCAATGAGCCATGGCAATGCGTTCTATCCAGTCTTGCCTTTCGGGCATAGTAGGATGCTCTATTTGACTTAGATCCGTATTGGCTACGGCTGCTGCTTGGCTTTTTTCGGAGTCAGTGACAAAAACTGGATATCCTTCTATAGCAGCAGCCACAGTGGGACTGGAATTGTGGTTGACTACTGCCCAACAATTTTTTAAATCATCTAATAGTGTAGAATTGGGCGATGATATTTTAACACCAAGAGTGTGGGCCAGTTGTTTTATGTGTTGTCTTGCTGTTCGATCTCCAGGATGGGGTCGAAGCAGTATAGGGCGGTTGCTGTATTGCCGTATTCCTCGAACAGTTTGTTCTGCCCAATCGCGTATGTCATACGTTCCCATACTCCACCCACCATTGCGCTGCAAGCACAGTAATATGTGATTGCCAGTGGAGCGCCAGTCTTTTAAACTTATACCAGTATTCCGGCTGATTGACGCCCAACGAGCAGGATCCGGATTGTTCCAAAAATATACGCCAGTGCTAGGAAACACACCATCAAAACTGTATCGTGAATAGTCGTTTTTGTTCCAATAGTTAAACAAGTTGCTGTCCACAACCAATAGACGATTGCCGTTCTTTTTTTGAAAATCATGTGCTGCTTTTCTAAACAAGTTATGCCGCCCTTGCTTGCCAGTGGGATGTGGCCAACCTTGTATAAACGCCACATCAGCGGGCACCAAATTTGATTGATCACTTACATATCCATCGTCGCCTGCTGCTGTCACTCCGCGAACAAATTTTACCAGCAGGTCCAATTTGTGCTGGCTTTTACTACTAGGTGGCACCGATGCAAGATAAGCTACAAATTTCATTGTATGCTTTCCCAGAATTTTACAGTCGCGTCTCGGCACTCATCTAGCGCATTATCATATATTTTTACACTGTCAATTGTGTCTTTCCAGTCTTGCACTTTTCTTATCATACCCGGAGGGTGTTTCATTGACAAAAATTTAGTACTCCACGGATCAACTACAATAACTTTTTTGCCCAATAGTGCACCCCAGTAAGCACCGTGATAACTGTTGGTTAAAATTATATTGGCGCTACCAAGTAATTCAATTGTTTGTTCAACATTGCTGCCAGAATTTATAAAGCGTGGTATGCTGTCGTTTCCAAACTTTTTAATCAGTTGTTTTTTGTGCTCAAAAAATATAACATCGTTTTTGATCCCATACTTTTTGCTCAACGCTGGGTGCATACAACTGGCACACGGCGCCCACGTTTGCGCTTGATTCCAATCTCGCACACCAACACGAGCGAAGTTTGCAAAATAATCAGGAAATGGTAAATCAACACAGCTAAAACTTTCTATTGGGCCATTGTGACCCACGCCCCAAATATACCTTGGTGCTGAAGTTGTTTTAACTTTGCTAATAAAATTGTTTATAAAGTTATTAAAAGCTGGTTGAAACTCTGCATGTAGTTCCTTGTTAGATATATCTTGAAGAAACCATTGGTGTTTTTGCATGCGCATCAGTTGACTTAAATCTGACATTAGTGGTGCAATAGCATCACCAAATAGATCATTGCCCACAAGACCTCCACCGCCAACAACTATAGGAAGACTGCTGTCAAATTTAGTTTCTTTTATTTGTGAAATATCAACCACTTGATATTCATCAGGTGGAAGAAAATATTGTAATGGATTGCTAGCAATGTCCCCTACATTGTTATTGTCCACACGATGTACGACTGTAAACTTATGCTTACTCAAGATCAATCCTTTGTTGGCAGTATTCAGTTAGGAGTCGTTCACGATGCCACTCGTTGGCTTGTGGTGTGTTAGCAAACTCATGAAAACAAGGTGTTCCTAGTGTGTAGTGTAATAATTTAGCGTCGGAGTTTTCACCATATTCATCGGGCAACCAGTTCCACTCGGGCGGCAATTCCCCAATGCGATTGTCCTCTAACCACGAGAAGCGGTGGAGGAAACCGCCTGTGGATTGTTGTACGAACTCGGGTGTAAGTTTCCTATTAGGAAAATTACTGCAATTCCACAGAATAACACTAGACCAATTTTTGCGAGGATAATCTTCATTTTTAACTCCTAAATATTTTATGGGCATCCGTGTTTTGTAGTCGTGCTTGACTACCATAACATCCATGTTGTGATTTTTCAAGTCCCACAATTTAACAATGTCATCACGCACAATCATGTCCCCATCAATAAAAATAGCCCAACCTGTATAGTTCATCAAGTACGGCACTAGGAATCGTGTATAGATAAAGTGGTTGGACCCATCGTTGTGTGTTTCTTTGTAGTCCTTAAACAAATTTAATGCTACTGGCATAATGGACACTGGTTGGCTAGCGTGCCGTATAATGCTGTTAACACAAGTGTGATAAGCTATTGCTTCACGTGGGTCGTAGCCAATAAAGATAGGAATGGGATTGATCATAATTTTATGCCGATAAGTTATTTAAACATATTCAACTGTTGGCTATTTGTTTAAGCACTCGGCAATAATGTAGCTGCCCACACGGGTATAGTTCCTATGAGCCCAAACACCGGCTAGCAATGTGTCAAATGTTTTGTAGGTAAATGACTGCCGCCATTCGGGCTTAGGATGATTCTTTGTCAGCGTCATAATAATATATCTATCAGCAAAAGGGGCTATTTTCTGTACAAAAGATTCAGGATCTTTTACATATTCAAGCACACCCAAAACCAATCCTACATCATAATGTTTCTCTAACACTATAGTGTCGCTGTCAAAATCAATTTGTATATCAGCAGTGGGGGCACGATCCAATCCCACATAGTCGCGAAACGATTGGTAGTTTAGGATGCTTTTATCGCCACAACCAAAGTCTACCACAGTAGAATCTTTTAAGTTGTATTGATCCAGCAATCGATTGCGGCTTGCCCACCGTGGTTCAGTCATCAAAATAAACACCCTTCAAATGCTGCCAAGCAGTTCCGTCATTTAACTCGTTCATATTCCAAATCATATAAGCAGCGTTGTGTAGCCATTGAGTGCGATCAATGTTTAATTTTGGATGCGCTAGGTCTTCTATACGGTTAGCAATGTCCCAAACAACGCTTTCATCACTGAGTGGAAAGGTAGGAATACCTTCACAGGTGCTTTCAACTAGCGTGTTGGTGTTGTAGCCTACAACGGCACATGCAGCATCAAAATCTTTTTGTAATCCATCGCCACCTTCGTATACGGTGCGTTGGTTCCATGTTGTGCTCAATCTAACATTTTTGCTAATAAACTGAGCAAAATTGATTTTTCCTGTTTTCAAATGTGGTCGTATCATTATTGGAGCATCTGTGCGGAGTCGAATCTGTTCAATAGCATGTGCTATCCAGTCTTCGTAGGTCTTGTACTGTTCATATAAACTGTTGAGCGTAGAATCGCCGGGTTTTTGCAAGCACAACAGGACATAACCATCACGCAAGCGCCAGGGCTTGATTTTAATGTCCTGCAATTTTTGTATGTGATTCCAACGGTCGGGTGGGCTGTTGCTATTGTTAAAATTGCCACTTCTCAAAAAATGTCCCCAGCCTAAGCGATAATAACACTTGTCGGGATGGTGCACGGAATAACTATTTTTTCTAAATAAATTTGATTCACAGACCAACACTGGACGCCCGGAATTTTTTATAAAATCATACTCTTTTATATGTCGAGTTTTGTGCTTTTTCACATTGATTTGAAAATAACAATCAGCTTGGCTTTTTTTGGGATCATCAAAATCTAAAATACTCCAACCTGGTATTTTAAAATCCACTTGAAAAAATTTATTAATCAAACCAGTAAAGGCTACAACTCGAGTCATAATTTTATAAACATATTTACCGTTATATACGCATATAAATATAGAATGAAATCAGCAATCGTGTCCAACGAACCACTTGATTGTGCCTGTGTTATATACGGCGATACTTATGATTGGACTTATGTTGAGCGGTTGTACAACATGCTGTGTAGGCATTTGACGCGGCCCATAAGATTTCATGTGTATACTGAAGCAAGCAGGTCCGTGCCTGATCACATGATCAAGCACTCTTTAGAAGATTGGGGATTTGCTAATCCCAAAAAACGCTGGTGGTACAAGCTACAACTGTTCAATACAAAACACTATAGTGGCCCGCTGCTGTACTTTGATTTAGATGTAGTTATAGTCAACAACATTGACTGGATTTGGCAGTTGAATACCCGAAGTTTTTGGTCAGTTCGAGACTTTAAATACCTTTGGAAACCAAACTGGACCGGATCAAATACCAGCGTCATGTGGTGGGATAACGTGCAGCATCCAGAAATATGGTCCGCTGTAGTTGATCAAGGAATTGATCATTTGGCTGCTAAATACCGTGGAGACCAGGATTTAGTCTCAGACTCTATACCTGTAGCACACAGACGTTTTTTTCCCACGGAACAGGTAAAAAGTTGGCGGTGGGAATGTTTAGATGGGGGCTTTGATTTCAAACTCAGAAAATATAAAAACCCAGGTAGCGGAACTGCTATAGACACAAACACTTGTATTTTAGTGTTTCACGGCAGCCCCAAACCACACGAAATAACAGATCCGGTGATTATAAAACACTGGCAATGATAAATAACATTAATAGGAGACCAATAACATGGCCAATAGAACACTAAACTTTCACGGAGCAGCATTTGGAGAGGTGCCCGTGCAAATGAACGCACACATCAACGGGCAACTGGTTTTTAGCGGAGCAGTTCAGCCACAATCCGCAGATCACCCGGATCCAGTTACACCCGGTATGTTTGACAATTCGGGAATTCTTTTCAGCGTAGTAGATTCCTCATTATTTCCGACTGGATCAGAGCTGACATATCCAATGACTCTTTCGGTTGCTACTGGTGAGTGCGTTTTCCTCACAGTAGTTTACTCTAATTATATGCCAACTAGCGATATTACCCGTTTTTCAGGATCAATAAGCGGAACAACTTTAACTGTTAGCTCAGTTACATCCGGCACAATTTCAGTTGGTATGGGCGTTGGTGTACCTGGTACTACTACAGGTTATGGAAAAATTGTATCCGGTAGTGGTACAACATGGGAATTAGATCAATCACATACAGTACCCGAAGGCTCATTGGGTGCAGGAAAATCAATTCCTGGAACACCCACCGACTTTAGTGATTGTTATCCACAAGGTGATGCACGTACTAATGTTCAAATTGACGGTGTTGACCAAACCCCTGATCGCCAGCCCGGTCAAGAAAATGGCGAGTGGACCTGGTGTATTAACGCCGGCAGTACATTTGAATGCCAGCTACACGTAGCCCCAGGCTTGGCACCTTAATAGGTTAACACTTAACTAACAAAACCCCACACAAAGTGGGGTTTTTTTGTGGTTGACGAATATTCAGCTTTTTGCTATAATACGCAGCATAAAAACAAGACAAAACTGTTGCTTTTACGCAACAATCCAACCCCAAATAAACTATTGACCAATAATGGCTCATTTGCTATAATAATGGCATAGTAACAAAACAGGAGTTAAAAGTGAATGCAGTTCGTATTAAAAACGGTGTCTATCGCAACCGCCCCGTTAATAACGTCTGTTTCAATTTAGTAAAAGGCTACGCCACTGGTGCAAAAGGCAACTATGTGACTGTAGACTCAGCCGGCTACTTTGGACCCGAGTTTGGCACCGTGCGTATTCGCGTTGATGCCATTGATGATTTTGAATATGTAAATGCTGAAAATATGACGCAACAGTCCGAGACACCAGCACCTGTCGTTGAAGAAACTGACGAGGCTGCAATCAATCGCATTCGCGAGCGGTTTGATATCCTTACCGAAATGACCAAGGCCACGGTGTCTGGTGACATTCGTGCAATGATTGTTTCAGGCCCCCCGGGCGTGGGCAAGTCGTTTGGCGTCGAACAAGAGATTGAAAAATCCACCTTGTTTGATCGTATGGCAGGTCGCAGGATTCGTGCTGAAGTTGTCAAAGGCTCCGCTACCCCCATTGGACTGTATCAAACGCTGTACAAATTCTCAGACCCCAATTGCGTGGTTGTGTTTGACGACTGCGACAGCATTCTGATCGATGATGTGGCGCTTAACCTCCTAAAAGGTGCTCTGGACTCAGGCAAAAAACGCACCATTTCCTGGCTGAGTGAATCCAGTGCCCTGCGCCGTGAAGGCATACCCGATCGTTTCGAATTCAAGGGCTCGGTGATCTTTATCACCAACTTGAAGTTTGACAAGATGAAGTCGCAAAAACTCAAGGACCACTTGGATGCACTACAATCTCGTTGCCACTATTTGGACTTGACTCTGGACACCATGCGCGACAAAATTCTGCGCATCAAACAAATCGCCAAAGACGGTGTGCTGTTTGCGGACTATGATTTTACCACCGAAATGCACGACGAGATCATTGCGTTTATGGACGCCAACCGCAATCGTCTGCGTGAGATGAGCTTGCGTATGGCACTGAAAATTGCTGATCTGCGCAAACTGAGCGATACAAATTGGCGCCGACTTGCCGAAACCACTTGTATGAAAGTGGCTTGATAGTTTAACTCCTGAGTAGTAAAACTACTCTTTGGGCAGGTACTACTAAAAATAGTACCTGTTTTTTTGACTTTGCTGTTTAAATAGTGTACAATTAATCTGTATGAAAACAGCCACAATCATAATCCGCGACGAAGTTAACATCAAGATCGAAGGGCTTGAGCTTGACGCACGCCGTGCTCTGGTCAATGCTTTCAAGTATGATATCCCGGGCGCACGATATCTACCGGCTGTAAGACTCGGTCGGTGGGATGGCAAAGTCAGCTACTTCCAATTAGGTGGTAGTACCTATGTAAATCTACTGCCCGAGATTGTGCCCATCCTAGAAAAGTTTAATTACGACATTGAACTTGATGACCAACGGACCTACTCAACCACCTTTGACTTTGATACTGTTAGCGAAGACTCTTTTGCTCATAAGACTTGGCCAAAGAATCACCCCCAAGCTGGTCAGCCAGTGGTTCTGCGTGATTACCAAGTGGAGATTATAAATAACTTTCTTGGAAATCCCCAGTGTATTCAGGAAGTAGCCACAGGTGCCGGTAAGACGCTGATAACTGCGGCCCTAAGTTCCAGTGTGGAAAAGTATGGTCGTAGCATTGTTATTGTGCCCAACAAAAGCCTAGTAACACAAACTGAAGCAGACTATATTAACTTAGGGCTAGATGTTGGTGTGTACTTTGGTGACCGTAAAGAAATTGGTCGCACACATACCATATGTACTTGGCAAAGTTTGAATATACTATTAAAAAATACCAAGAGCGGAGTAGCGGAATTTTCAATACAGGATTTTATTGAAGATGTAGTGTGTGTGATTGTTGACGAAGTACATATGGCTAAGGCCGATGCTCTCAAGACACTACTAACTGGCATCATGTCTCGTATGCCAATTAGATGGGGGCTGACTGGAACTGTGCCCAAGGAGCCTTATGAATTTCAAGCATTAAAGTGTGGATTAGGTCCTGTGATTAATCAACTTGGCGCAAGTGAATTACAGGATCGTGGTGTGTTAGCGCAATGTCATGTAAACATTGTACAATTGGTAGACCATGCCGAGTTTACCAATTATCAAAGTGAGTTAAAGTTCTTGTTAGAGGAACCGGATCGTTTGTCAACTATTGCTAACTTGGTAGCACAAGTTAACCTTACTGGCAATACACTGGTGCTAGTGGATCGAGTGGCAGCCGGTCACGCTTTGATTGAACGCCTGGGCGATCGAGCGGTTTTTGTTTCGGGCGCAACTAAAGCAGGAGCAAGACAAGATGAGTATGATCAAGTGGCGACGAGTTCTGACAAGATTATTGTGGCGACTTACGGTGTGGCCGCTGTGGGTATTAATATCCCTCGTATTTTTAATTTGGTTCTTTTGGAGCCCGGAAAGAGCTTTGTTCGTGTTATCCAATCAATTGGACGAGGCATTAGGAAAGCAGAAGACAAAGATCATGTAGAAATTTGGGATGTGACTTCCACTTGTAAGTTTGCCAAGCGGCACTTAACTAAACGCAAACAATTTTATAAAGAAGCCAACTATCCTTTTTCGCAGGAGAAATTAGAATGGAAATGAATAATATTTTATACTTAGATATACCAATCTTGCCTGCTGAATTAGAGAAAGAGATAATTCAATTTGGTGATCAACTGGTTGCAACGGTTGATCCTTGGGTTGAAAATTTTTATCAACATAAAATTAGAGTAGCAGCTCATCATTACGGTAAACCCGATACGTTTTTAAATCAAGATATCATGGACAAACTTAAAAAAATTTACGGTCCTTATTTTGGTAATGATTTTGTTGCATTTATTGGAAAATTAGAAAACACTTACAAAACTGGATTAGTAGAGAATCCACCGCATTGTGATAAATTTCGGTATATCAGTATAAATTATCTTTTAGGCCTCGGGGGCGATAATGTACTAACATGTTTTTATAATGAAAGTAGAAAATCAAAATTGATGGAAAAGGGTGAAAATGCCCTACACAAAGATTTAACCCTTAATTATAAAATACGTTTACCAAAACATACCTGGCATTCATTCAATGTTCAATGTTTTCATAGCGTGGAAAATATTGAAACATCAAGGCTTATACTTAGTTTGGTGCTACTTGATAACCCCGAATTTAATACCTTTAAAGAAAAATACAAAAATATAATTAAATGAAACAAAGGTTGCAAAACTAAAAAACTGTGTTATAATAACCACATGCGAATACTGACACTAGATAATAACGAGCCATTTGATCTTGATCATCTACCCGAGGAAGTAGATGACATGCGATTTGCTATTTTTGATAACTCGGATCCCAAGGATCCTGACTATCATTATATTCCCTTGATCTTCCTGGAAAGTTTTAACAGTCCCGCACTGGTATTAAAAATTGGTGAAAATACAATTCGCATGCCCATGGACTGGCAGGTGTTGATCGGCGAACCCGAAATTGGCGATCTTGAAGTGCTGCCCTTAACCAGCATTAACGATCGTGGCTTCCGAGTGTTTGAGTTCAACCCACTAAGCAGTTTTCGCCCAAGTTTTCCCCACATTGAAATAATTGATGTTTATCACGAAGTGGCGTGGTATGCGCCCAAGTTAAAGAACGGCCAACTGCTATGTGTACCCATCACTGACGGGCCCAAGCCGCAATGTGTTTACTTTGTTAAAGACATCAGCCGTAACTGTGAAATTGTTGACTACAATAAGGCCTGGTAGTGAGTGAAAAACTAAGCATTGTCAACGAGATGCGACAGTTTGATCGCAAGAATCGCGAATTCTATCGTGAGCTCACAGACGAAGAACGAAAGAAGTTTTCCAACTATCTAATGATTCGTTGGGGGAGCGCAGTAGAAGGCACTCGTGAGTTACAAGAGTTTTATCTTGTAGCCACCAATGAGCGACTGAACAAACACTTTTTTACTATTAACAAGCATCCCGAACTACAATGGCTATGCGCTACCACTGTTAGTCCCGATATGGGCACACACAGACACAACTGGATTGCGCCTAAAAAGCGCGAACCTGGTGCTACCAGCATACGGAAGCAGTTGGCTGAACTGTATCCTGATATGAAGGACAGTGATATCGCAACACTGGCATCTATAACTACACAGAAAGAAATAGACGAGCAACGTCGGTTAATGGGCCAAGAAACCAAGAAATGAAGTACACTTGCCAGTTTTGTAAAAAAGACTTTGTAAAAGAAACAAGTCTAACTGTACATAGCTGCGAGCCGCGCCGTCGACGGCAAGAACGTAATGAGCGTGGTGTGGAGTTGGGCTTTCAAGCCTACATCAAGTTTTATGAAATGACGCAAGGCAGCGCTCGTTTGAAAACTTATGATGACTTTTGTGACAGTCCTTACTATCGAGCGTTTGTCAAGTTTGGTCGCTATTGTGTGTCTATTCGTGCAATCAATCCCGAGCGTTTTATGGAGTGGGTGCTTAAACAAAATAAAAAAATTGATCGCTGGTGCACCGACACAGTTTACACTGAATACTTAACACACTATCTCCGTGTGGAAAATGTAAACGATGCGCTTGCGCGAGGTCTTGAGTTTGGGCTTGATTGGAGCGAAAAAACTGGGCATCCACCACACGACTGCTTACGCTATGGTGGAACTAATGCAATGGTGTATGCTGTGACTGCGGGACGTATCAGTCCTTGGATAATTTTTAACTGTGCATCGGGACAACAGTTTTTAAATGAACTGAACGCTGAACAAATTGGTTTGGTGTATCCTTATATTGACGCAGATCATTGGCAAAAGCGTTTTCAAGACTATCCCGCAGATCAAGAATATGCCAAAGAAATTTTAGCACAGGCAGGTTGGTAATGAGCGCAGATATTGACATTGACTTGGCTAATAGAGATGAGTTACTAACACTCATTAATACAACTCCGGCTATGCAAAAAGTAAATGGGCAGATTAGAAAACATAACTCCGGTGTGTATGTAACCGACATACCATATGATCCAGTTAATGGTTGTGCAGCCATAGACTATGAAACTGCTGAACAGTTAGGCTACTTTAAGATTGATCTGTTGAATATGAGTGTGTATCAACTGATTACTAGTCCCGAACAGTATACCCAAGCACTGGCACAAGAGCCACAGTGGTCACGCTTGTGGGAAGAGCCTGCTTGGGCACAGCAGTTAGTGCATGTGGGTAACTACACTGATTTACTACGCGAAATGCGCCCCGATTCTATTCCGCGTATGGCAGCGTTTATTTCGATTATTCGCCCAGGCAAGGCACACTTACAAAAACAACCGTGGCCTACGGTATTTGAATCAGTGTGGGATGGGGATAATTCGCGGGGATTTGTGTTTAAGAAGTCGCATGCAATTTCTTATGCAGCATTGGTTGCGCTACATATGAATCTGCTTACTCCATCTTCCGTACAAGCGTAATACTTTTTCGCTTACTCTTTTTAAGAATAATATCGTTTAACGAGCATACAGGACCGTGTAGTATTTCAAGGTCCTTATTGATAAACGTCCGCAAGCAGGACTTGAATATGTCCCAGTCCTTTTTCAAAAAGATATTGATAGGAATACTGCGGTTACTTTCCCACCACCATACGTTGGCTAACTCTAAAAATCGCCGTTTAAGTTCGGGATCGTGCAAGCTACCAAAGTCATATATGGTGGTAACAACGCTGTCTTGATTTTGCACAATGCCCACATATTCCGTTGATGCGTATACACATAACGTGATAAAAGGGTATTGTTCGCTTAATTTTGTAAAGATATCGTTGCCCATCAGGATATTTATATCGTAAGAATTTGGCTGGATTAAAATGGTAAAAACGGTCTGCTGTTATCGCTAAATACAAGATGTACTCAACCACTGCCTACCTTTACCAACAAGTAATTAGAGTGTTAACTCCGGACACCAGTGGTGCGTACTTTTCATATAGGTACGATCCCGTGTATGCTAAAAAACTAACAATTAACAAAGGTGTTGACAATGTAGTCCTGTTTGAGTTTATTAATCAAGACGAAAAACCTGTGAATATCACGGGCAGCACACTAACATTTAGACTGGTCAGTCAAAACGGCGACTCGTTGCTGGTACAAAAGCCCATGGACATTATTAATGCTACATATGGTCGTGCCAAAGTAACACTAACGCCTGCCGATCTTGACATAGTAGAAGCACAGCCCGCAGGCTATAGCATTATGCGAGCCAGTGGCAACTTGGTGGAAGCGGTGTTTACAGATGCCCAAGCAGGTGCCCGCGCACCAGCAGACATCCTGGACAGCATTTATCCCGAGTTTGTGCCCAGCACTGAGCTGACTATTCCTACTACCAACTTGTCAGCACAAACCAGTTATGGGGGAAGCAGCGGTTCTCAATACCCCGATTGGGCACTACAAGCTGGCCAGCCAATTGGATCAAACAATCCTTACCAATCAACTGAATACTATAGCAGTCAAATTGTGCCCCGCGGTCCGGTGACTACCATACAAATGGACTTGGTTGGTTACACTGGAACTATAAAAGCACAAGCTGCTGAAACTTATCAAAGTGTTTGGTATAATGTAACACCTTCTACACAATACCTAAACGAAACAAAAACCATCCACATGAACATTATTGGGTGGCATCCTTTACTGCGACTGTGCTTTAACAACAGCGTGACTACTACAGGTGTAAATGGACAAACCAATTTTGGTACGGCAGCCACTGCTAATGCTGTGGTTACTAATGGAGTGGTTACTAGCATATCTGTAACCAGTCCGGGTTCAGGCTATCAAGCACCTCCTATAATTGAGTTTATTGGTGAAGGTGCGGGTGCTGAGGCTGTAGCCACAATTGGTGCTGGTGGCGCAGTTACTGATATTACACTTGTATCTGGTGGCTCGGGTTATCGTCCCAATCCATATGGTATGGTATCAGTGGCCATTGTGGTATCCACGGGCCATGTGGAAAATATAAAATACCGTTAAACCAAAACAGTTGTTTTTCGTCGTAAAACATGTTATAATCGTAACATGATTGATGTGTTGGCGTTTTTACCTGCTAAGAGAAAACAGTCTAGTTCCGGATGGATTTCTTTCAACGCCCCTTGCTGCATACACAATGGCAACACAGCAGATCGTCGGGGACGAGGCGGTATTAAACTATCCGACCAAGGTTGGAGTTATCACTGCTTTAACTGTAACTATACTACCAGTTTTATTCTTGGCCGCAACATCAGTTTTAAAGCACGACGCTTGCTTGAGTGGTTGGGCGTTCCGGAAAATGACATCAACTTAATAAATCTTGAAAGCATGCGCCATCGTAGCATTGAGGGCATGCTGGAAGATCGTCAGCGAACTTGGAATGCACTGGCACCAATAGAATTTAAAGAAGCAGATCTTCCGGGTTTTGTTAATTTTGTTACACCCGAAACAGTAGACGAATGGAACTATCTACGGAGCAGGCATGTACCCGAAGACTATCCTGTAATGGTTGCTGCTACTACGGGCACAAGAAAAGGTGTTATCATCCCATTTACATATAATAATCAAGTGGTTGGCAGTACTATACGATTCCTTGACGATCGTAATCCGCGATATATCAATGACACACAGACGGGATATGTGTTTGGCACTGATTTACAACAACCAGGGTGGCAGCATGTGATTGTAACAGAAGGCATTTTTGATGCGCTGTGCATCGGTGGCTTGGCTGTTATGCATAATCAAATCAGCGACGAGCAGGTTCGCATGATACGGAGCCTGGGTCGTGAAGTTACTGTAGTGCCCGACCAAGACACAGCGGGACTGGCACTAGTAGATCGTGCGTTAGAACTGGGTTGGGCAGTTAGCATACCCAATTGGCCAGACGGAGTTAAAGACATTAACGACGCTGTGAAATTATGGGGAAAGTTGCCAACTTTGCTAACTATACTGCAATCAAGAGAAACCAGTAGAATAAAAATTGAATTAAGGAAAAAGCAACTTGCAAAAAAATTATAAAAATAATAAAGTTGTGATAACTACAGTGCCTTTTGTTGACGAAAACACACCGTTGGCAGCTCCAGCTGTATTAAAAGCAGCTCTTCAAGAAAATGGAATTCAGTGTATCGGACTCGATCTTAATATTGATATATACAATAAATTAAAACATCATCCTGATAAAAATTTATTCATAAATTTTTTTTACAAACAGATTATTGATGAAAAAATTGTTGATGATCTTATTAAGATGTTGCGTTTTTTTGTTGATGAGATTATGTATCACAAGCCCACAATAGTAGGGCTAAGTTTGTTCAGCAGTGGTTCTCAAGTTTTTGCAATGTGGTTGTGTGCCATGTTAAAACAACAGGTTCCAGACGTAAAAATAGTTATTGGTGGCCCGGGTTTAGAAACATTAGAAAATTCTTTATTTAAATTTCCAGATCGTTTAAAACGATTAGGTCTAATAGATGATTACATTACAGGCGATGCAGAAAGATCGATGGTAGAATACGTCAATGGTAATACTAACTATCACGGGATCAATTCCTGGAGCTGGTTGCCAAATGAAAACTTTAAAACAAACCCGCCTCCTGATTATTCTGACTATACCTTATTAAGGTATGAGTATCCTTTATTACCAATTATTGACAGCCGAGGGTGTGTTCAGGATTGCGAATTTTGCGATGTAATAGCATTTTGGAAAAAATTTCAATACTTGACTGCAGATGCTATTTTTGAACGTATGCAATTGTATATTGGTAAGTATCACACACGCAGATTTCAGTTCAGCAGTAGTATTTGTAATGGTAATTTACGAGAATTTAAAAAATTAATTAAATTAATAGCAGAATATAATGATGCTGTTAGCGTTGATGAACAAATACACTGGATTGGATCATTCATTATTCGCCCCAAATCACAACACCCGGAATCAATGTGGTACGACATTAAAAAAAGTAATGGGTTTTTATTAACTGGTGTTGAAAGTGTTATCGAAAAAGTTAGAATAAATCTTGGAAAAAACTTCACAAATCAAGATTTGGAACATCATTTAATAATGGGTCAAAAATATCAAGTACCGATGAATTTATTGATGATTGCTGCATACCACACAGAAACAGACAGTGATCACGAAAATGTAAAAAAATGGTTTATAGATCATAAGAACTTTGCTAATAATACTGTTCAACAAGTTCAGATTACATTGCCGGGAATTTTACCAGGAACCGTATTAGAATCTAAATTAAATCCTGACACATTTAAATCTGGTGAAACGAATAGAAAAAAGAAAGGGATTGAATTATTAAAGGTAATACAAGAATGCGGATTCAACACTCGCCATTTCTTTTAAATTTAAAAATACTTGATCATGGTGATTCGACTAATCTTAAGTTAGATAGTCAAAATGCTACATTAGTACAACATGATATTGTCAATAATTTGCATATAATTAAATTATTGACATGTCTGCCTAATAATGTTATACTAGAATGTAAGGGAATAAAAAATAATGGAATTGAATTAACGGGTATAGATTTTGTAGGAGTTCCTATTAACAAAGAACTTTTTGAAAAGGTTGTTGAATATAGATTAACAGAATCTTTTGATAATATTTTAAATGCAGACGCTATAAGTAGTCACAAGTGGACTAGTGATGGATATGCAATATTTAAATTATTTCACCACGACCCGTTTGCATATCATTTGTTCATTGGTAATAAAATTAAAATCATATAATATGCTTAAAGAATACGGATTAGACGTACAAAAACTTTTTCTAGAAATGATGCTGGAAGATGCATCCAGCTATGTGCGGGTGCAGAACATTTATAACGCTACAAACTTTGACAAGTCGCTAAGACCCGCAGCAGAGTTTATTAAAGAGCATACCGAAAAGCATAAGACCATGCCCGACCGGACACAAATTTCCGCGGCTACGGGTGTTAAACTACAACCAGTACCCGACTTAAACGAAGGACATTTTGAATGGTTCATGACTGAGTTTGAAAGTTTTACACGGCGCCAAGAACTGGAACGTGCTATTTTAAAATCCGCAGACTTGTTGGAAAAGGGCGATTATGATCCAGTAGAAAAACTTATCAAGGATGCAGTACAGATCAGCCTGACCAAAGACATGGGCACTGATTACTTTGCGGATCCCAGTGAGCGCATTAACAGATATTTTAACTCAGGTGGACAAGTTAGCACAGGTTGGCCACAACTAGACAAACTCCTATATGGTGGATTCAGTCGCGGCGAACTGAACATTTTTGCTGGTGGCTCGGGTTCAGGCAAAAGTCTTGTGATGATGAATATTGCGCTAAACTGGCTACAGCAAGGACTGAGTGGCGTATACATCAGTCTTGAACTTAGTGAAGAATTGACCAGTTTACGAACTGATGCTATGTTGACTAACATGAGCACCAAAGAAATACGAAAAGATATTGACACAGCTACAATGAAGATTAAAATAACTGGCAAAAAGTTTGGTCAGTATCGTGTTAAAGCATTGCCAGCACAAAGCAACGTCAATGACATTCGCGCATATATTAAAGAAGTACAAATACAAACAGGCATTAAAATTGATTTTATCATGGTAGATTACCTGGATCTGCTGATGCCAGTGAGTGCCAAAGTCAGTCCCAATGACTTGTTTGTTAAAGATAAGTATGTGAGTGAAGAACTGCGTAATTTGGCCAAAGAATTAAATGTGTTGTTTGTGACAGCAAGTCAGTTGAATCGATCAGCGGTTGAAGAAATTGAGTTTGACCACTCTCATATTTCAGGTGGTATTAGTAAGATTAATACTGCTGACAATGTGTTTGGTATTTTTACTAGTCGTGCGATGAAGGAGCGGGGCAAGTATCAACTTCAATGTATGAAGTCGCGTAGTTCAACAGGTGTTGGACAAAAGATTGATTTAGAATATAATATTGACACCATGCGGATTACTGACAACGGCGGCGATGATAGTAACAGCAGCAGTTCATTCAAGAAACCCAGCATTTACGATACTATCAAACCACAAAGTCGTGTTAATACAAACGAAAAAATTGATGCTGATACCGGAGAAGTGAGCAAAATTACAGTAGATGTACAAAGCGCCAAGCTAAAACAGTTGCTGGGACAAATTAAACAAGTTTAATATATGGCAAAATTATATATTAGTGTTCCTTCTAACAAATTAGTCACATACGAGTTAGATTACTTAGACAACGATGTGTTGTTTATAAGTGATTTTTATGAGCCAAGCAGACTAGATAGATTAATTAGTTACACACAACCAAAGTATATAATAAACGATTATTATATTCCAACAGACGGTGAGGATAAAGATAACGATTTGCCAATTTATTGTGTTCCTGCTTGTTTTGTTTTTTTTAACATAACATTTATGTCAGCTGATTTGCCCGAAATTACTGATTATAATACTTTTAATTTTATAATCAATAAAAAACGAATTCATAGAACGTTATGCATTCGACTAGTTGAAATGTTTAAATTAACTGACTACACCTATACATGGAGCGGGTTAGGACGTGAGTTAGACATGTCCAACACAATTACTGAATTAGATCACTTAGGAACAAGTAGTCCGTTAACAAAAGAGCAACGACAATTTTTATTGGCACCCATTGAAATAGAATCAAAATTTTTCGAAATGCCCGAGGGCGTAAATTCAACCGACTCGCACATTAAACACAAAGATACTACCTATACCTGGAATAATTTTTTAAAAAATATATTTGCATCAAGTGCTGTTTCTCTTATTACCGAAAGTCATGGCTATCAAAAAAAAGCAGGGTTCACAGAAAAAACATCTTATGCTATTTTAGGATTAACTTTTCCAATTTGGGTAGGCGGCTATAATCAAGCGCAGGGGTTGAAACAATTAGGATTTGATGTTTTTGAAGATATAATTGATCACAGCTATCAATCATATCCAACACTAATAGAAAGATGTTATTATGCTATTGCAAATAACTTAGAAATTTTATCAAACAAATCACTTGCCCACGAATTGCGTACTAAAAATATCAATCGTTTAAAAGCTAATAGGGATTTATTATTAAGTAGTCGTGTTCTAGAACAATGTGTGAAAATAAGGAAAAATTGGCCCTTGGATTGTCAAAAAGTAATACCTCGATTGAAGGACCGCTTTCCAGTCAGCACAAGTTAACTGAATAGTACGATAAATAATAAAAAGGTCCGGGACTTATTATGCAGAAGAAAACTCGTAGTTTATTAGAAGAACTAGAAAGCATGTACATCGAGCGTGATTCTCGGCATGTAATTGAAACTCGCGCTAGTAACATTATAGCCAGTGCCATCCGCTTATTAGAACAAATTGACGCCAGCTACGAGCCCGATACGGCTAAGAATTTGCAGCGTAAGTTGATCAACGCTATTAATCTGCGTGATCCCGGCAAATTTACTCGTACTGTGAGAAAAACTGATGCAAATTCATGAGTTAACGCAACGCCAACCTGTAAAAGAAGGTTTATTGGGTGCAGTTGGGTCGCTTGCTAAAAATGCAATGTTTGGTAAATCCACCAGCGCGGCAGGAATTATCGATCCTAAGAAAAAGTTAGCGGCTGTTAAAGCTCAACCTGAATTAGTTAAAATGGCACAAGGCTGGGCCGATGAGTGGATTAAACAGCAAAAGACCCCGCAAACAGAAGCAGTTACAGCTCGCGGTGGTGCAACTCCAGCAGAAATCGCCAATCTTGAAAAACAAATAGCAGCACAACAAGCTGCGCTTCAAGAACCCGCACAACCACAGACAACTGCCCAGCCTGCTGCTGACCCAAAAAAGGAATATTTAAATAGTTTTTTAGCATTTGCCAATAACAAAATTGCCATGCGTGATCCAACTACCTATGAGATGATTGCCTTACAAGCAGTCGAAGACTCGGGACTTTTAAAGGACCAACTCGAAAAGGCCGAAGGTGCAATTGGAGCTGCTCAAGGCAACGAAGCGGCAACTAAAGCAGCAGTTGTCGATTATATGCTCACCGCACTAGCTGGTGCGCAACTGTTGATCACTAACAATAAGATGAATCGAAGTAAACTATCAGTACCTGCTTATGGTAGTAAACCAGATACAGCACCAACTAGAGCCACTCAACCAGTTGACCAGGATATGAATGCTTTGTTTACCGATGTAGGGTTGCCACCGGCATTATTGGGGCAAGCTGGTAAAAAATTTCAACAACTGAGCAGGAATACTCAATTAAGCACTACTGGTGACCGTGTTGCTGACTCATTACTAAGGTCCATGGGATATCGTATATCATGATTATTAAAGAAGGCGGCAATGTTTTTAAAGACAGCTCGGGCCGCGCCCTAACGCAGCGCATTAACCAAACGGACATTCCAACGACGCTGGCTTGGTTGGATCAGATGTTGCCAGGACTTGATCTACAAAATAACACACTGGGATCCACAGGCAAAAAGCCTACATCCGGTGACTTAGATTTGGCTGTAGATGCCAATCAAGTGACCAAGGAGCAGTTGATTGCTCGCTTGTCACAATGGGCTACCAGTCATGGCCTCAAGCCCGAAGAGTATATTAAGAAGTCGGGCATTTCTGTGCATTTTAAAACACCCATCGGTGGCAATGTTAACTCGGGTTATGTGCAAACTGATTTTATGTTTGTTACAAATGTGCCGTTTTCAAAGTTTATACTCAGCGCACCCTCAGACAGCAACTATCGTGGCGTTGATCGCAATGTGCTATTGAACAGCATTGCCAAAAGCCTGGGCTATAAACTAAATCAAAACGCTGGTATTGCTGATCGTGCTACTAATCAAATCATCAGTGATGATCCTGACAAAATTGCCAAACTGCTACTAAATCCCCGCGCCAGTCGCGACGATTTAAACAGCGTGGAAACAGTTGTAGCAGCACTTGAACGTGATCCCAAGCGGGACGAAAAACTAAAAGACGCTCGCGAATACTTTGCTCGTGAAGGTGTGCCCTTTATGGAAAACGATCAAGCAGTATACAAAGAATACAGCGATGTGGATTTTCTATCTCGGCTTCGTGATCGTATTGTTAACCAAGGCATGCAAGTGATTGTTGAAGGCGCCAAGGATGTACGCATTGAGCACCTAGAAGACTTGGTGTTTGAAAAAGGCACTCGTGGCATTCGTGATGCAGTGGCAATTATGACGCATGCTGCTGAAAACACCCGCGGAACTACCACTGTCAAGTGGGACGGCAAACCTGCTATTGTATTTGGTCGTAAGTCCGATGGAACATTTGTGCTCACAGATAAAAGTGGTTTTGGAGCCAAGGGCTATGATGGGTTAGCAACTTCGCCCGAGCATATTGGTCGAATGATGGCCATGCGAAAGGGTGATCGCACTGAGTTAGTGGCTATCTATCAAAAGTTATTTCCTTTACTACGTGCTGCTACGCCGGAAAATATGCGGGGCTACATTCAAGGTGACCTGTTGTATGTTAACCGCCCGCCAGAAGTGTCCGGTGCTTATGTGTTCAAGCCCAATTTTATTGAATACAAAATTCCCGTTAAAAGCCGTCTCGGACAGCGCATTGGCGACAGTGAAGTAGGTGTAGCTATACACACAAGATACAAAGATCCTGACAGTCCTGCTGAAGCAATTAAACACGTTACACTTGAATCAGTTCCGGGACTCCTACTAATTGAGCCCAGCGTTAAAGAAATACAAAATGTTGAGCTTGATAACAACTTGGTCAAACAGTTGAATCAAATTGTTTCTGCTCACGGTGCTCACATTGATGGTTTGTTTAATCCTGCTGAGCTTCGTGCTTCGGGTATTACGGATTTGCCACAACTGTGCAAACGCTATATTAACTCCCGCATCACCAGCGACTACAGCAATTTGTTAAATGGGTTTGGTGAGTGGTTGCGGTCAAATGTAACACCCCGCAAGTTTAACAATATTGTAGAATACCTGCAAAGCCCCCGTTCAAACATGGACGGTATTACAGCAGCGTTTACAGCTTTCTTGCTGCTACACGATGTTAAAACTGACATGCTGCGCCAGCTGGATGTGCAGCAACCCGGGCAAGAAGGTTGGGTGTTAGCTACCCCCGCTGGCCGTGCTAAATTAGTTAATAGATTCGGCTTTAGTGCTGGAAATCGAGCCCTAAACAACCCCGAACTGGCCGCGTAACGGACATTTTTTCTCCAAAAGCATAAATAAAAGTAGGTCTTCGGACCACATACTAAGGAGAATTTAAAATGGCTAACATCACAACACCAACAAATGGTACATATCAACCAGTATCCAACATGGATGCTGGTACAACAGCAGCTTCCCCCGGCGCCGGCTGGCCCACACCTTTAAACAGTGTAACAAGCGCCGCTACAGTTAACTTGGCTGGTCCCAAGTTAGACTTCTTCACTATCGCTTTAGCTGGTGTAGCATCGACAGGCAGCGTAACAAACGCTACTATGCTTGCTATTCAAACCAAAGCTACTATCGCTATGTATGAAGCTACAACTGGCGCCCCTGATACATTGGCTATCGCTGTGTATCCCACAGGTGCTTGGACTACAGCTGATCTAAATGCTGCCACTGGTGGTACTACAACAGCTTCGGCTACATTCACAAACTAATCATTAGTTTCTGATACAAAAACCTCGGATTTAAACCCGAGGTTTTCTTTTGGCGTTAAATACTACACTATGACGTCGAGCAATATTGCCAAGGTAACCGAGTTAACTGTATTCGAGACAGCCGACGGTGGCCGCACAATTTACTCTCGTAAACATCATAGCGAAACACGCACACTACACTACAAAGACCCCACACTACAGCGTGAGCTTGAGCAGTTGGAAAACAAAAAAAGGTGGGGTGAAATATTTGAATCAAGGCATAACAATACAGCACTTAACGATTTGTGTAATCAAGTTGAAGTGTTGTATGAATTAAGCAAAAAACACACATGAAGTATGCAGTACAAACGTTTTTTGACATAACAGCCACAGGTATTACTGGACACTACAAGCCGGCAAAAATACCATTTCGCGACGATAGTGGAAATATGATCCAGGATCTTGAGTCATGGACTCGTGCTCGCAATCAGCAACGAAACTGGGAAACTATAACACAAGTGCTCAGTTTAAGAACGCAATTGTTTCGCCTGCAAACGCCTATTACAGATACAAAAAATCGTGCTTGGATGTTTGAGTTTGAAACTGAAACAGAGCACATATACGGTGATGATTCAGACCCAACACGCATATTAAAAGACGACGCCGACGGTGTGCCCATGATCACAGGATTAGACGAACAAGGTGAATTACTCCCATTATTGGTAACTTCGGGTCCCAATCAGAACATATGGTTTACTCTAATTTCCATAAATACAGCAACGGGGATTTGAAATGGCCGATGCTACTAACATTGAGAAAAAAAGTTTAGAAGCGCACGTAGAGTTGTGCGCAGAACGTTACAACGCATTAGAAGTAAGATTAGACCATGTTGATGGCAAAATTTCTAAACTTGAAACAATTATCTGCGAAGTTCGTGATTTAGTAGTAAAAATGAACGCAAAACGTAGCAGTCAAATAATCAACTGGGGATTTAGCATCATTGGTGTGCTACTCACTGTTATTGCATTTTTTATCGTACGCTATATTCTTCCATGATATCAACTAAAAAGTTTACAGAATTATTTAAAAACGAATTTGCCGCACTTGAGCCCAACAGCATTTTTAAAAATGATCAAGGCGAGTATGAAGTGTTTGGACGTTATCGCATTATTAAAGAAAGCGATGGGTATAGAGTTTACTGTTCAGCCACTGATGTGGGGCTTTTTTACAAATCAAAAGCTGCATTAAGCTGGTGTGTAGCCGACAAATTTGCTCAATTTAACAAAGCACGGGACATATTAAAATTAGACAATCGTTTACATTTTTTAACAGTAGATATTAATTCAAGAGCAACAATAGGAGATCGTGTAAAAACTGCTGATCAACACGAAATTATACTGACCAAGCTGGAAAGTAAATTGCTTCAGAAAAAAGAGATAGAAAATAGGTTAGCCGATTGTGTCAACTGGGCTAAATACTACCAACAACAAGGATTCGACAATGAAACTGCAAGAATTGGCCATATTGCCACAAACAAAGCAAATCGCTAAAGTATTTGAAAGTTACTTTGGCAAAAGTATTACCTTTGAATCAATTTCAAAGCGTCAAGCAAATGTCATGCTAGGTCGAGTTCGGGGACTGTTGAAAGAACACCGTAGAACAGCTGACTATCACGCTAGTGAGAAAAATTCTGCTTACTTAAAATTAGTAATGTTAGAACAAGTGTTGACTAAGAAAATTCGCGAAGAATTTCCGGCCACTTCCACAGGCGGCGTTAGTACTGGCTCCGCTGATGCTAAAAAGACACAAGACGGAATCAATAAGATTTCTGACCCCAAGCTCAAAACCGCTATGGATAAAAGCTCTAAAGGTCAAACACTTACTCCTGACGAAGACAAGATGGTCAAGGCCGCAGCATTACAAGCAGTTGCAGCCGAAAGTCGTCACCGCAAAGGTCGCCGTCTAAGTGAAAGTGAAGTACAACAGGCTCAAGTGATCCTGGCCAGCCAAGACATGGTTGATCAAGTTCAGAAAATGATTGAGCAAATTACTGCCTTACAGTTTAAAGACTTGCCAGCATTGGTTGATCAGATCCGCAATGAAATTGGTTACGAGCAAGCTACAAAGTTTAATGCTGATGCTACAGCCGCTCTTGGTGGCATGGTTCAAAATCTACAAGGTTCCAAGTCACAGTTAGAAGCTGCTATGGGCACAGTAACTGGACAAGCACCTGTAGTACCTGGTGTCACTGATGTTGGTGCTGAGTTACCTGCCGAGCCTATGCCCGATGCCGGTGACGAGTTAGATTTAGATGCCGAAACCGACATTGAAGTTGACGCCGAAGAACCAGCCAAATCCAGTTTAGGTCGTGAGCGCAGATAATGCGTTTATACGAGGTTTTTGAATCGCGGCCCGACGCTCAGAAGTTAGCAGCACTGGCCACTTTTCTATCTGACCGCGCCGATGACGAAAACGCATCAAAACAAATTAGTAAACGTGCATTTATTGATCTTGCCCAAACCATGGGCGTTAATGTAACGGATCAAAATCTTTCTGACTTGGTCAGTGCCGAACCACTAAAAAATATTCTCAATCCAATTGACCCCGGCTCGGACGTGGTCAGTTTTAGAGGCGACACCGAAGCCGCTACTGGCATGAGCGTTGACCAAGCACAAGCGGTAGTCAACAGCAACGCCAAGGCCGCAATGAAACGCCGTCAATAGGCTCAGTAAACAAAAACCCAAATAAATAAACGATTAGCAATATAAAACTATTGCTAAAAAATAATTTTAAGAAAGAAACGGTTATTATGGCATCAGGTAAAGTAAAATGGTTTAATGAAACCAAAGGCTTTGGATTTATTATTCCAGACGACGGCGGGGAAGAATTATTTGCTCACTATTCAGCAATTCAATCAGAAGGTTTTAAGACACTAAAAGAAAATCAACGTGTCACTTATGATGTCGTAAAAGGCCAAAAAGGTTTACAGGCTGCAAATATTGCAGCCGAAGGTAAAGCATAAAACAACTGCATTAAGTTTATTTTCTGCTTGCGTATGCGTTTGCGCCAAAAAACGCAGCAACCAAAGCAGATATTGCCACAAAGTAAGTGGGGGCAATATCGCCTATGATTTTGGCAGCATCATCAACATCTAACCATGATGCAATCACAATGGTCACTGGATATAATAACATACCCCACAAAGCAAACCATGTCATTTTTCGCATGGCATCGCGCTGCGCATCTTGATCTTCTAGTTCTTTTCGTTTAAATTCTAGATGTATATCCAACTCGCTTTTTGATAACCGTCTATCTCCGTTGGAATCTGCTGCGTCTAAACCAACATCCTTGTCAACAACTAGTTCTTTTTGTTCTGCGTCCATGATAGACCTTTCTACATATAGTTTGTGTATTTAATCTATAGATAAGTATTAGTATAGGGGTATATTATGTTTGGACCAATAACAATACCACAAAATGCAGTAATGCTATTCAACGAAGTGCACCTCAAACCGGGTGTAACTGTTGATGACGTTGAAGAAGCATTAGCAGAAATGTGCAATGTAGTTAAAGAAAACTACACAGCGTTCGTTGCTGGACAAGTGTTTGAGTTTGCTGGATTTATTTCCGATGAAGGCAGCATTGGCGGGCAATCACCACAAGGGTTTACAAATGATAGCGTTAGAATTGCCATTGTCACTTACTGGGCAAGTTTTGATGAGCATGAAAAAAGCCATGCTGATGCGTTATTTAGAAGTAAGTTTGATAAACTGCTAGAGTTTAGCAGTGGATCAGTAGAGTATGGTTACAAAAATTTATGGCAAGGACAGAGGTAAAATATGGCTTATTCACCACAGTTAATTGATCATTATGAAAATCCACGCAATGTGGGATCATTTGATAAAAATGATCCAAGTGTTGGAACAGGGCTCACCGGAAGTCCGGCGTGCGGAGATGTAATGAAGCTTCAAATTAAGGTAGATGAAAATGGTATTATTAGAGATGCTCGTTTCAAAACATATGGCTGCGGTTCAGCAATTGCCAGCTCGTCGTTGGTCACTGAAATGGTTAAAGGAATGCATATTGATCGAGCTCAAACTATTCGTAATAGCCAAATTGCTGAAGAATTAGCACTACCGCCAGTTAAGATACATTGTTCAATTTTGGCCGAGGATTCAATTAAAGCGGCTGTTGCTGATTACAAGCAAAAGCACCAATGACCATATTTTACATTATTCAATGATACTTTTTAACTCTATGGTGTTTGTTGGGAAATCATTTACTCCGTAACACCTTAGTTGTTTATTATTTTTTCTTATTTTGTATTGCAGCAAGGCTTCGCCGTAAAGCGATAGTTTGTTCCATTCTAAAAATTCATTATTGTTTAAGTGCTCCATGATATTGTTGGCAAGATCAATTTCATTTAAAACATATGTTTGTTTGTTGGCCCAAATATCATAAAAACTTTTTATGTTATTGTTGTTAAAAGTTAAATTTAAAAAATCAAAGATTTTAATTAACGTATCTTCTAAATAATACAAAACATCGTCAAATGAAATTGTTAACCATTCAGTGGGAATATTTTCATTTGGAAAAATATTTTTTTGCCATTGTGCTAAATGATAGCTTATCATTTCTCTTTTTTGCCATACTTCAAGCTCGCTAGTAGAACTAACATTATAAAACCTTAATTTTGATTTATATACAATTGGTAATATTTTATCACCGGCTCTATATAGTTGAAACATTGTACATTTTTCAGCTTCGACTAAATTTCCTAAAACAATCAAAACTGTTTTTGAATGGCTTGGGAACTTCTGTTTATATGTAAGAACAGTTTCAACTGCTGGTTTGTTATTAAAATCTGGATAAATCAATGAAGCAACAGTATATTCGGGGCGGTAATCATTGAAATTGCCTGTATGAAACTCTTTTTTAAAAGCATGCATTGCACCATCACTGGTAAAAGAATTTTCAACAATAAGTGAATCGTCAAAATGCTCGTTACTGAAATAACGTATGCAGAACTCTAAGGTGCTGCCAAATGCACCAGGAGGAAATAGTATGTTTATCATTACAGTTGATAAGGCTAAGTACACGTAGTTATAAGTTTTTAACGTTCCAAAATTATTTAATGATCACAGTTACCGAATTAGCTTCCCGAAAAATTACGGGATTACTCAAAAAACGGGGTAAAGGTGCGGGCATTCGTATAGGTGTCAAAACAACCGGTTGCTCTGGACTAGCTTATGTGTTAGAATACATAGATGAAATCACAGCCGACGCTGGTACTATAGCATATCCACAAAAAGATTTTGTGGTTGTTGTTGATAAAAAATCAGAAGTGTATCTTGACAACATGACTATAGACTGGACTCGTAGCGGGCTCAACGAAGGATTTGAGTTTAAGAATCCCAATGAGCGTGACCGCTGCGGTTGTGGTGAGAGCTTTAGAGTTTAACATTAAAATTATGTCTATAAAAGTAAGGTAAATTATTATGAAAAATAACCTTATAATTATGTTTTTTCCGGGTCTTGGGGGTAATCATTTAGCCAACATAATATCAATTAGCAAGGAATATAAAAATTTCAAAGTTGATCGTAGTCAATATTTTAACCCAAGTAAAAAAAGCAATGCCCATTACAATAATGCCAATAGCATTAGTTCGAACATCAATACAGACAATTATATATTTTTATACCATTTCGGCACTGCCGACGAAGATAATATTAAAAAAATAATCGACACATCTACCAATTACCAATTCCTGGTCATTGGTTTCCCGCAAAAAAATCAATTGGCCTTTAAAAGAATGGAACGCAAAAATGAGGTAGATCTTAGAAAATATTTTATCCGTTATGACTTAGAGAGACTATACAAGCAACAATTTTTAGAAAAATATTACCCTGGCAAGTGGTGTACAATATTTGCCGATGATCTGTTTAGCAATCAAAATATCGAACAATTTTTAACTGATTTAGAAAATAAGTTAGAGATTAATATTTTAGACAGGGAGTTAGCTATTTCTATTCATAATCGCTGGATATTAAATCTTGAAGAAACATTATTAAAAGCAAAATCAAACGATCATCCTAACTAGCGTGATTATCTATTTCCAGAATTTAAACAATATTTTTAACATGTACAATCCCAAATACAACTATCATTCGCTTGAGCGCGAAAGTGTCAACGGCCGTCGCCTGTATGCCACACCAGACGGTAGCCGCGTACCTTCCGTTACAACGATCCTGGACGCAACAAAACCACAAGAAAAGCGTGAAGCACTACAGCGTTGGCGAAGCAGCGTAGGCGAAGAGCGAGCACAACAGATCACCACTGAAGCTGCTGCTCGTGGCACACGGATGCACACTTATCTTGAAAACTATGTAAAGACTGGTGCAATTAAAGAACGTGGCACTAATCCATTTAGTTGGGCTAGCCACGCTATGGCAGAAGTTGTTATTGAAAACGGACTTAAAAATGTTGATGAGTTTTGGGGTGTAGAAGTTCCATTGTATTTCCCGGGGATTTACGCAGGCACCACTGACTGCTGTGGAATACACAATAACCAAGAAAGCATACTGGACTTTAAACAAAGTAACAAGCCCAAGCGAGTTGAATGGATTGAAGATTACTTTCTGCAACTTTGCGCCTACGCTGAAGCACACAATGAAATATACGGGACAAAAATACAAAAAGGCGTTATTTTAATGTGCGTTAAACCTGTTACTGATGACATGGGCAATATTATTAGCGAACCACAATATCAAGAGTTTGTTATTGAAGGTGAAGAATTTGAATACTGGCGGAACCGCTGGTGGGCGCGAGTGGAGCAATACTATACATTATGAAAACAATTTTAATTGCTGGTGATAGCTGGGGGTCTGGTGAGTTTGACCAGTTCCGTATTTCCCACCCGGGGTTAGCAGCATACTTTATGGCAGAGGATAACTCCACAACAGTAATTAATTTGAGTAAACCGGGTGGTGATAATATTACAAGTTGTAGTCGAATTCAAAATTTTTTAGCCACCAATAAGAATTTAAATATATCTCATATTTTAGTGTTCCAAACCGAATGGTTACGAGATTGTAAATATTTTATTGGAATGGAAGAAGAAATTTTTATACAGAATATAGCAGACGGGTATATTGCATTAAGAAACAGAACAATAAGTAGATTTTATTATGATTTATCGAGTACCAGCACAACTTTCAATGTTCCAATTTATGTTATAGGCGGATGCAGTGATACAATATGGATTGATAAATTTGAAACAGAATACCCAGGGGTACATATAGTATGTCAAAGTCAAACATCTTTGGTATTAGAAAATAATCACAAAACTTTGGATCCAGTTTATTCATTATTTACTTCGGGATACGAAAAAGTAATTCAACATATTAAATCTTATTTAAACAATGAGGATTTAGATATATTACTGCAGGATATAGACAAAGGACATAAACGCTTGGCTTTATGGAAAAATAATCCTACTTTTTTCTGGCCAGACGGTAGGCATGCCAACAGAAAATCACATGAAATATTGTACCAACATATCAAAAAAATAGTTTTTTGATATACGCTAAATAGTTAATCACAGAGGACAACTAAATTGGCTATTGTACAAATTTCGCGCATTACCCAGCGTAAAGGGTTACAAGAAGATCTACCCCAATTAGCCGGTGCTGAATTTGGCTGGAGCGTGGATGAGCGCCGACTGTTTATTGGTAATGGCACACTTGAAGAAGGTGCTCCAGTAATTGGCAATACTGAAATTCTCACTGAATTTTCGGACTTAATGTACCTGGTCCGGGACTATACATACTCGGGCGAAGCAGCCACAGGCTATAGCGTACAAACTGGCGTTACACCAGGAACACCAGTTCAGTTGACGCTGCAAAACTGGATGGACCAGTTTGCTACAATTAAAGACTTTGGTGCAGTCGGCGATGGTGTTACTGACGATACAGATGCTATTAACCGCGCACTTTATCAACTTTACTGTAGAGAAGTTAATCCTGCAATTCGCCGTAGTTTATTCTTTCCTGCAGGTGTTTATCGTGTATCGGGCACAATTGTTGTTCCTCCTTACGCTACGCTTAAAGGTGAAGGCCCCGAGAATAGTGTTATTGAACTAACAGCCACTTCCACTGCCACTTGCGTTATGCGCACAGGTGACAGCTTGCAGCAAACTGGTGTTAACATTGGTACCAATGGCGCCACTCCTCCGATTAGTATCACTATTGAAAACATGGGATTTAGCAGTTTGAAAATAACTGACATTGTTTGCATCGATCAAGCAAGCGAAATAGTTTTTAATCAGGTAGAATTCAATGGACCTTTAACAACAGCTGAACTAACAACAGCAGTCGATGATATTGCATCTATTAGATTTAGCAGTACTCCAGCAAACGACACACACCAAATTAAATTTGATAACTGCGTATTTTCAGGTTGTACCTACGGTATGAAAACCGACGAACAGGTCCGTGGCATTGATTTTTCAGGATCGCACTTTCAAGTGTTGTACGAAGGTGTTGTAGTTGAACCAAACCCACTGGGCACAGCGTATGATCCGCGGGGCATAGGCGTACACAGTTGTGATTTTGATTCAATTTATGGCCGCGGCATTGTTTTTGAAGTTGAACGTAATGCTACTGCGCAAAATACTTTTGGCGATGTGGGCAATCACTTTGGTGGCATTTCGCAACCGTATACTTCTATTATTGATTTTGTTTCTCCAAATAATATCAGCGTCGGTGACATTTTTGATCGTACTGATCAATTTGCCACTGTACATCAACGAGTCAACGTAAACGGCACAGCCAGTATCGCCTTTACTAATGGTCAGCAGTTGGCCATGGGCCCATATGTTCGCGAATCAGGACTAACTGTAACACTCAATAATAATGTAACTTCGCCTGCTACTGCTTTTTCCTACAGTGAGTTAGGAATTTGGTCGCTTAACATTGATTATAACATAGCACGGGACACCAACTATCGACTTGGACGGCTGTCTATTGTGTTGGAAAATGGTACTGGCGCACTAACTTATACTGATGACTACTCGGAAAATGCCCCAACAGGCATTACACTAACTGTTACACAATCGGGCAGTGAAATTTTTGTCAAATACATCAGCACCAATACTGGTGTTACTGGAACATTAACTTATAGTATAAATCATATTTGGTGAAGTGGCCTGTAACCTTTGAAGCACGCCTTACCAGTTGGCATCAACTTCGTAAACAAGCTGGTGAATTACCTATTGAGTCGGCGCTCCAAACCATTAACTCTTGGTGGTTTGACTCTCCGTGGACAGCATACCATTTGCACTGGGATGACCGATCCACTTGGCCCGATCCTTGGCAATTATTGAGCGATAATATTTTTTGCGAGGTTGCTCGCGGGCTTGGAATCCTGTATACTATAACTTTACTAAACCGTGCGGATATGGCGTCAACAGAGCTGGTTTTAACTGATGACGGGCGTAATTTAGTCCTAGTGGACAAATCTAAATATATACTGAATTGGAATAGGTCAATCCTGTTAAATATCAAGTCTGAAATAAAAATTAAAAAAAGTTTGCACCAATCACAGGTAGTACAGAAGTAACAAAAACAACAAGAGAAGTAGATGTCACTAATTAATGTAGTAAAACGCAGCGGAACACGCGAGCCCATGGCCATTGAAAAATGGCAAAATCAAGTAGCAAAAGTATGTCAAGGAATAGCAGATGTCAGTCAGTCAATGATTGAAATCAAAGCACAGTTGCATTTTTACGATGGTATCAGCACACGAGAAATTGATGGTATTACACTTCGTGCTATTGTAGATCTTATTGACGTTGAATCCAATCCTGATGTTGGGCACACCAACTACCAATACGTTGCTGGGAAGCAGCGTCTTTCAATGCTGCGAAAGGATGTTTACGGCGACTACGAGCCTCCACGCTTGTATGAAATTGTCAAGCGTAATGTTGAAACTGGTTTGTACACACCCGAGCTGTTAGAGTGGTATAGTGAAGCAGACTGGGACCGCATGGATGATATGATCGATCATGAAAAAGATGAGCAATACAGCTATGCTGCCATTGAACAACTGATTGAAAAATATCTTGTTCGCAATCGTTCAACAAAAGAAATTTACGAAACACCGCAAGTTCGCTACATGGTTGCCGCTGCCACCGTGTTTCATCGTGAAGAGCCTAACTCGGCTCGCATGCGTTATATTAAGGAATACTACAATGCTGCTTCTGATGGCCTCTTTACTCTTGCCACTCCTGTTCTTGCTGGCCTTGGAACTCCGACCAAGCAGTTTAGCTCTTGCGTTCTTATCCGTAGTGATGATAATCTTGACAGTATATTTGCCTCTGGCGAAATGATGGCCAAGTATGCCAGTAAACGTGCTGGCATTGGTTTAGAGATTGGACGACTACGACCATTAGGTTCGCCTATCCGTGGCGGTGAAATTATGCACACGGGTATGATCCCATTCCTAAAGAAATGGTTTGGTGATTTGCGTTCATGCAGCCAAGGCGGCATTCGTAATGCCAGTGCTACTGTGTTTTATCCTATTTGGCATCATCAGTTTGATGATCTTATTGTTCTCAAGAACAATCAAGGAACAGAAGAGACCCGCGTTAGACACATGGACTATGGCGTTGTGCTATCTGCCTTCTTTTGGCGTCGCTTTAAGAACAAAGAAAACATAACCTTCTTTGATCCCAATGAAGTGCCCGACTTATATGAAGCGTTTTATTCAAATACCAAAAAGTTTGAAGAACTATATGTAAAATACGAACGCAGCACAACCGTTCGCAAAAAGACCATGAGCGCCGAGGAAGTTTTCAAAAGCGGCATACTCAAAGAGCGCACTGATACTGGACGCATATATCTTGTGTTCATTGACAATGTAATGAATCAAGGTCCGTTTGATCCAGAGTATCATACGGTTTATCAAAGCAACTTGTGTTGCGAAATATTGCTGCCCACAAAATCATTTAGGAGGCTTGATGATGATGAAGGTCGTATCGCACTTTGTACACTTGGTTCAATCAACTGGGGTGCGTTTAGGAATCCTGAGGACATGCGCCGTGCTTGCCGCATACTGCACCGCAGTCTTAATAATATTCTTGATTATCAGGACTTTTTGAGTATTCAGAGCAAGTTAAGCAATGATGAAATTCGCCCCTTAGGCATTGGCATCACTAACTTGGCATACTGGCACGCCAAGCGTAGTTTACAATATGGTGACAAAGAAGCACTACATGAAGTAAAATCCTGGATGGAACATCAAGCATTTTACTTGACTGAAGCAAGCGTTGAATTGGCCAAGGAGCGCGGTGCTTGCTTGCATAGCGATCGCACACGCTATGGGCAAGGAACTTTTCCGTGGGAACTTCGTGCTAAGGGAGTTAACGAGCTGGCAGACTTTACACCTGAGTTGGATTGGGAAACACTACGAACACAAATGAAGGAACACGGAGTACGCAATGCCACGCAAATGGCAGTGGCTCCAGTGGAATCAAGTTCAGTTGTTATTAACAGCACCAACGGTATTGAAATGCCAATGAGCCTGATCAGTGTAAAAGAAAGCAAAGCTGGCAGTTTAACACAGGTGGTTCCCGAGTATCATAAATTAAAAAACAAATATCAATTGATGTGGGATCAAAAAGATTGTGATGGGTATTTGAAAACAGCAGCGGTGATTGCTGCTTATGTGGATCAAAGCCTAAGCACCAATACTTTTTACAATCCAGCGCACTATGAAAATCATAAAGTGCCAACTACATTAATTGTGAAAAATCTAATGCAAGCACATCGTTGGGGAATTAAGACCTTCTATTATAGTCTCGTGAATAAACAAGGCGCTAAGTCATATATCGAAGCAACTCCTTTGGAACAGCCGATACTTATTACTGATAGTTACGAAAACGAAGATGACTGCGAAGCCTGCAAGTTATAAAACACTACAATGTCAAAAGCACAATATAATTTAAAAACTAAAACCGACTATCTCAATCGCAAGATGTTTTTGGATCCTGCGGGCCCAGTCACGATTCAACGATTTGAGGAAGTCAAATACAACAAGCTGGTTAAGTTTGAGCAAGAAGCTCGCGGCTTCTTTTGGATACCCGAAGAAATCACACTTACCAAAGACGCTAATGACTTCAAAGAAGCCAGCGACACCGTTAAACATATTTTTACTTCTAATCTACTACGTCAAACCGCACTTGATAGCTTACAAGGTCGCGGCCCCACTCAAGTATTCACACCAGTTTGCAGTATTCCCGAGCTGGAAGCACTGATGTACAACTGGGGATTTTTTGAAACCAATATTCACAGCCGTAGTTATAGTCACATTATTCGGAACATCTACAACGTACCCAAGCAAGTGTTTAACACCGTTCATGACACGCAAGAAATTATTGACATGGCATCCAGTGTGGGCTTGTATTATGATCGTCTACACATGATCAACTGCCGCAAAGAGTTGTTGGAGCAGTTTCCCGAACAAGAACATGTCAAAGCCATTTGGTTAGCATTAAATGCATCTTATGCATTAGAAGCATTCCGCTTTATGGTATCATTTGCTACCAGCTTGGCCATGGTGGAAAACCGTATCTTCATTGGCAACGGCAACATTATCAGTTTGATTCTACAGGATGAGATTTTACACAAGGAGTGGACTGCTTGGATAATTAATCAAGTAGTCAAAGAAGATCCGCGTTTTGCTCAAGCCCGTGTTGACTGTGAATCAGAAGTTTATGCCATGTTTGCTGATGTTATCCGTGAAGAAAAAGCCTGGGCCGATTACTTGTTTAAATTCGGACCAGTTATTGGATTGAACGCACCTATTCTCAAAGATTTTGTTGATTTTACTGCTGCCGCTGCACTCAAAGACATTGGCATTAGATATCAAGGTGCTGCTCCTAAGACTACACCAATACCGTGGTTTATGAAGCACGTGGATACCAGCAAAAAGCAAGCGGCACTACAAGAAAACGAAAGCACTAACTATGTTATTGGCGCCCTTGACGGGGAAGTTGATTATGACCAACTTCCGGACCTTTAACTAAAGACCAACCTTTAACTGATTTTTGGCGAGGATTGGCACCAAATAATGAATGAACATTAACTTTACAAAGATTATATTTTGTGTATAATTCAACTTTGGTGCAATATTCAACGATGCCAGTGATGTGTTGAAACCCGTAAATCGTAAGGTCTGCCATTCCGTTTTTGATGCCTTTTGTTTTACTAGGCCTACCGGTCATTTTAGATCGTTGTAATTCTTTTTGTTTTTCTGTTCTAATAATGCCATCAGAACCTTCGCCGCCGTCAGTTAAATTTCTTAATATACCGGTTCCGTTGTCTTTACGACCATACCAACGGATTAGCTGGCGTTCGATTGCTAACGCACCAATATTGGTTAAATTCTGTTCGACTAGAATAATACGAGATTTATCAGTCGGAACTGCAATAACTTTTTGGGTAGACCAGGCTCGTAGACCCTTGCCTTTACCTATATAATAAGGAGTTCCGTCCTTGCGCAAATAAGCGTAGACGTAAAAATTATTAGTTAAATACATGTGCTGATGCTCCTTTCAAGCATTAGAGTAGTTGGGAACGCCAATTCCGCGAACTACACTTATATTTATAAAGGAAACTAAAATTATGACAGAAGTTGTAATTTGGAGCAAATATCATTGCCCCTACTGCGATCAGGCCAAGGCGTTATTAAATCAAAGAAACATTCAGTTTCGCGAAAAGAAAATTGGTGACGGTTATTCTAAAGAAGAATTGTTAGAAGAAATTCCCACAGCACGATCAGTGCCACAAGTGATTATCAATGGTCAGGCCATTGGTGGATTCACTGAGCTAAGAAAATACATTGACGAAACTGGGTTTACTGGCCAAGGGTACTAAAAAGGAACAATATGCTAATTGACAAAGGCGTAACAGCAGGTGAAGTTGTTACTTTTAAACTTACCAGCGGTGAAGAACTGGTTGCTAAGTTAATTGAAGAAAAAGACACATACTATAAAGTAGGTCGTCCAATGGTAATTGCAATGGGGCAACATGGTCCCGGGCTTATGCCATATCTGTTTACGGTTAATCCCGGAAAAGAAATCAAACTGTCAAAAACCACAGTAACAGTATGCGAAGCTACTGACAAGGCTTTTGCTGATCAATTTATACAATCTACCACTGGCATTGCATTGGCTTAATCAACTGTTTTTGTGCGATAAATATAACACACAAAACAAAATACGATGCCAGCAGTACAAAGACAAGGTGACTCAAATTCAGCAGGTGGCGCAGCAACAAGCGGCGTTGCTTCTGTGCGTGTAAATGGTCGCCCCGTTGTAGTTCCAGGTATTTTAGTAACTCCGCACGCACCTTGGGGTAAACCTCACCCACCACATGCTGCTGCAAGAACCACCGGCGGAAGTCCCACAGTACGTGCCGGGGGCAAACCAATTGTTAGAACTGGTGATAAAGACACTTGTGGCCACCCTCGCGCTGGTGGTAGTTCTGATGTAAGGGTACCATAATGGCTGCCTTGCTGTCTCCACTGCAACTACAAGCAGGCGCTACACTATTTCAAAATCAAGGAATAGGCGTTGCACCTGGTGTAACCACAGCAGTAGCTAACTATACAGCATTGCCGTTGTTGGGTAACTTACTGGCAACAATCAATGACGCTGGTTCATTGCCAGAAAGTACGCAAACACTACTGCAAACATTTGCTGGCAACATTGCTAACAGTTGCCCCGCACTGGCCGATTCCATTGTGCTAGGCACCAACGCAACTGTATCCACAACACTGACTGATCCGGGCATGAGTGGTGTTATTACACTAACTGCTGACGCTTATCTTGGCAATGGTGATGTTAGTAAGTTTTCACAAATTTTTACAAGCGCAGTCGGCTATGCTGATTCGACTAATGCCTTCATTAATAGTGCTGTAAATGCAGGAACATACTTAGCAGATACATTCACTAACATGAACAGCCTAACTACCGGCGGATTAACAGATGTAAATCTTGCCACACAAGCTATGGGCGATGATTTGGCCAATGCTGGTTATTGGATTGACTTGTCCAATCTTGAAAATTATGGCACACCCTTAGCACTGGCACAACAAATTTCGCGCCGCGCAGGTACGATATCTCCACTATTTGGTCTGTTGGCTGGTGTTGGTATGAGCGAAAACGATATACTAAATCTCAACGATAACACTTTGATTGTTACTGATGACGTACAAAAAGCTATGTATCAGGCATTCACCAAAGTAACAGGCACTGAGTTAGAGCAAATACTACAAATATTAGAAATATGGACACCTAATATTAATACATTAGCAGATTTGCTAAATCCAGCGGCGATGTTACCCAACAGTTATCCATCACTAACCACAACAACAGTTGAAGGACTACGGGGCATTTACATAACACCCGAACCACAACCACCATTTAGAACCTTAGAGCAAGAAGCGACTGACCGCGTAGTTGAACGCCCACTGGCATGTGAAATACGACAAAGTGAAAACTTGACAACACCGTCTACCAATACCCGGTCTGGGGTTTATTACACAGTAAACACTAGTATAGAGCCAATTCTTCCTATAGTTGGTATTAGCATTGAACGGCTAGCCATTATCACAGATCCAGGACTGGCACTGGCCAATAAAGCATTTGCTACATCACTAATGCAAATTACCAATGTTAGTAGAATGACATTGCCGCAACTGGCCGCTGCATTTTTGGCCGCTGAAACAAACACTGACTTGCCTGATATTGAATCTCAAACTCAAGCAGTTCCACAAGCAGATTTAGATTACTATAAAAATACATTTGCCAATGGTACAGGCGAAAACGGAACCATACTGATAACAGACATTCTTGGCACAGCGGTTGGCACTAACATTGTTGAAAACTTAAATAATTCAGTTACCGTTATCAACTCATTATACAACGCCGGTGAGTTAAACGACTTGATTGTTATCTATAATGACATGTATGGCAACGTAACTAATAATGCAGTTATACTGACATTAATTGGTGACGCACAAACAGAGATTGACAACATTATCACAGCCAATCCAACAGAAACTACTAATCTCAACACTTACTTCTCGGCTATTAGTCAACAGATCACTCGTGAAACAGGATTTCAAAATACAGCCGCAATAGAAGTTGGCAATGTGTTGGCCAGCCAAACATCTACACAAAGCCTGGTGTTCTCATTACCCTCATATGGCACAGACACCAAAGAAGGCGGCACAGCACAATACCTTGAAAGCATTGCTGATATTTCAACAGCAGGTGGCCAAGCAATTGTTGCTACACTAAGAGAAGGACGAAGCGGTGTAGGATTGGCTGGCACAGGCGTAGGTACACAAGCAAATGCAGTACCTGACGAGCCTCCAGAGTTACCACCACAAGCTAATTTATTGCCATCAATTGTGAGCGAAAGCGCCGCAAGATCGCGTGTAGTTTACTAATTGTTGCTAAAAAACAACAAAAAATGCCCCAATTTTTGGGGTGTTTTTTTGGCGAAAAACGGTTGACCCAAAATGGCTCATTTGCTATAATAATGGCATAGGGTAACAAAACAGGAGTTCTAAATGGCTTATGTATCCCAGGAAATGAAAGCAAAGTTGGCACCCACTATCAAATCTGTGCTGAAAAAGTACAAGATGAAGGGTAGCATCAGTGTTCGCAATCACTCTACCCTTGTTGTCAATGTGTCCCAAGGTCCCATTGACTTTGGTAAGGATGACTACATCCAAGTCAACACCTATTGGATTCATGACCACTACGAAGGCAAAGCCAAGAAGTTTCTCACCGAATTGGTTGATGCTATGAAGGGTCCTGACTTCTTTGACCACAGTGATCCGCAAACGGATTATTTCCACCGTAGCCATTACGTTGACGTCAACATTGGCAAGTGGAACAAACCCTACGCACTGGTGAAATAATTATGAACTTTGAAATTATCGCTCTTAGACACGCTGAAGCTTGTGCCGTTGAAGGTGCTTACTTTTACGAAGGCAGCATGTTTTTCAACAAGGAGTTGACGGAGGCGGATGCAGTTGATGAGTTCCGTCTGCTGTATCCCAACACCATAGTAAGCCCGGTAGGTCGGGAAGCTGTTTTTGATTTTGTGGATTAAAGGAAAGCATTATGGGCAAGTCTATTAAAATTCAAATGTTTTCAGATCCCGGGCACGGTTGGGCTCGTTTTCCTAAAGAGCGCCTGGCTAAGTTGGGCATCGTTGACAAAATCAGCTCTTACAGTTATGAACGCAATGGTATGGCATATCTTGAAGAGGACTGTGATCTTACCATCCTGATTAATGCGCTCAAAGGTGCAGGCTATACTGACATCAAGTTCAACGAGTCTGTTACCAACAAATCGAGCAAGATTCGGAGTTATTTCCGTTATGTCCAATATGTCGCGTAAGCACTATTTCCTCGAAGTTATGCAATGGGGTGGTGCCACCAATATTATTTTGGGGCATGTATTGAACGCCGTTGGACCCAGTGTTTATCCTTACAACATAATTGCATTTTTCATTGGTACCATTATGTTTTTGACTTGGGCAGTGATCATTGCTAACAAGCCGCAAATTACGGTAAATTTTGTGTCCATAGTAATTGGCACAATTGGTTTGGTCAAAGCATTTGCCTAAATAACTTTGACAATAATTTATAAATTTGTTATAATAGACACATGCATAGCATAACAGGAGTGGAAAATGTCGCGTTTTAAAGATCTTATTATGGACATTCAGGAACATCTTGAATCTGGTGAGTTGACTTACAAGCAAATTGCTGAAAAGTTTGATGTCACTGTTGACTTTGTTAGTCAAGTTAATCTTGATCTAATGAGTCCAAACGAAAATTCTGGTTATTGGATCGAGGAGTAATAGATGATGAGTAAACTAACGCTATTTGGTCGTCCGTATGTGGTTTTTGATGCTGCCAATAAACAGCATCGTCAATGGTTTGCAGATTTTAATCGTCGTAGAAGCTGGGGCGATTGCCCAGTAAGGTTTTATGTTAACGACGATGTCGGCGACCTTGTAACACAAATTCAACGTGAGCTCATTGAGTATTATGTTGGAAGCGAGTTTACCAAGCCAAGTAAACGCAAAGCCGCATAATTTTGTTTCATTGGAGTAGTCAATGAAGCGCACATGGAAAATCACTCTTGGTCCCGAGGAGATGGCAACGTTTGTTGCTGGCATGCAAAAAATACAAGAGCAAATGATCGAGTTGTTGGTTAAAGCACGAGCACGTGATGGATATCCCGAAGCGCGGGCAGTTATCAAACGCATCCAAAAAAAGGAGCAGTAACATGACCTTTCGGCAGTTTGTAAATAATCTGTGGTATCAGCACATAGACGAAATTGAATATTTTGAAAAACATTTACCAAACTATAATCGGTCCGAATGGTTTGCGCGAGTGCGTTGGTGGCTGCGTCAAGAATACAGAAAATCTAAACAGTAAATAATATGGCTAACTTAGATTTTAGCGCCGACAAATATGAAGGGATTAAAGTGGCCGCGGATTGGATTCGAGATCTCGAGTCAAGCGACAGTCGATTACACAAAGAATCAGTAATTGAAAAAGCCTACATGGCCGCACAACTAGGCAGCTCTAGTGCCCAATGTTTTTTGTTCAACTGCTATCAAGCATACAATCCTTACTATGTGTTTGGTGTTCGCCAAGTGCCCGAAACAGAAGGGCTAGAACATCGCCCCAATCCGTGGCCTAAGTTCTGGGCCATGTGCGAAGCACTACGCACTCGAAGCTTAACAGGTCATGCTGCCCGCGATCGCATTCTTGCGGTGGCCAATGAGTTTGACAGCGAGCAATGGAATAACATGTGCCGCCGTGTACTGATCAAAGATCTACGATGCGGTATTAGTGAAAAAACGCTGAACAAGGTACTGGGCAAAACAGAATGGCGTATTCCTGTTTTCACTTGCCAGTTGGCCACTGATAGCGACAAACATGTGAGCAAACTTAGGGGAAAGATGCGCATTGAACGGAAACTAGATGGCGTGCGTGTGTTAGCATTAGTTTCTCCTACTGGTGTGACCTTGTATAGTCGCAATGGCAAGCAGTTTGATAACTTTCCTGACGTGGCTAGTACACTATTTCAGTATCGTGATTACTTTGCTTTTCGCCCCAGCCAGTCTTTTGTGCTAGATGGCGAAATCATGGGAGAAAGTTTCCAAGCACTGATGAAACAAGCACAACGCAAAAACGATATTGAAACCAAAGATATGGTTTACAATATTTTTGACGTTATTCCTTTAGAAGATTTTGAACGTGGATTTTGGAATGCACCGCTGAAGAAACGATTGCCACTCCTTGAAGCGGCACGTTCCCGTATAGAGAAGCATGCGGATTCTTTGGTTAACATACGATTTACTGATGGTATTGAAGTTGATTTGGATACTGCCGAAGGGCACGACATCATGCGTAGGTATGCAAATGATGCTGTAAATGCTGGGTATGAAGGCATTATGATCAAAGCATTGTCTGCACCTTATGAGTGCAAGCGTGGTAGTTTTTGGATGAAATGGAAACCAGTAATCACAGTAGATTTAACTATTGTGGGTTTTGAAGAAGGCACTGGTCGTAATGCTGGGCGGTTAGGTGCTATAATATGTGAAGGGGAAGATGATGGACGTAAAATTCATGTTAATGTTGGCAGTGGTTTGTCTGATAGCAATCGTGATGAGTATTGGCTCAACCGGGATAGCTTACATGGCAACTTGGTCGAAGTCGAAGCTGATGCAGTTACTCAAAATCAAGACGGATCATACAGTTTAAGATTTCCCAGATTTGTTCGATTCCGAAGTTTCGAAGCTGGAGAAAAACTATAATCAAGGACAGTTGTGATAAAAAATGTAAAGTCTGACTATTACTTAAACTTTATTAAGGACGACCCAGTGCGTCCTCACCTGCCTACGTTTTGGCGGGTGGAACCCAACCGCGAAGTGTATGTGCTCGAGGACGACGAAACTAACGAAGTGTGCGCAATAATCTGTGTGGCATTTTGCGATCAAGTGCCCACTGACGAAGGTGAGTTAGAAAAGTTTTCCACGCCGGCGGAAGGTCAAGCCAAAGGGTCAATCGCTGTATTTTATACAGTATGGAGTTATCGTGGGGGCTCAGGGCGAGACATTGTGCTCGGTGTTGCTGACTTGATTAGAAACACTATGCCCGAAGTCAATCGCTTTGTGACACTTAGTCCAATGACTGAAATGGCACGCCGATTCCATCTTAAAAATGGTGCTGTTGTGTTGCAGGTTAATTCGACGTCGGTTAATTACGAATACAAGTTTGACCAATGAATGATCAGCACGACGAATTGATACAACACCTTAAAGGCATACGAGAAATAGTAATTAACAAATGTTATGGTGGGTTTGGAATAAGTCACGAAGCCGAATTGTTGTATCTTAAACGTGCTAGGATTGACTACACAACAAAAGATCGTACCAGCCGCGACGAAACACAACGTTACGGACCAATAATATTTGTTGATGACAAAGAGTGGAGCGGTTACGAAATATCTCGTGACGATCCGGTGTTGATATCCGTGATCAAAGAACTAGGCCAAGACTCTTGGGGTAATTTTTCAGAATTGAAAATTATAAAAATCCCCGCCGATGTTGATTGGGACATTGAGCAGTATGATGGAGTCGAATGGGTGGTTGAAGTTCATAGAAAGTGGTACTAAAAACGATAAATATTAAACTATGTTTCTAAGTCTTGTAACATTACTAGTGGCATTGGGTTTGTCGGTTATCGCAGCCTATTACTCAATTGCTGGTCTAGCGGCCATATTTGCGGCTGCTGTAGTGCCTATTATTATAATGGGTTCGGTATTAGAAGCGGCAAAAATTGTAGCAACACTATGGCTACATGAGTATTGGCGGCAAGCTCGATTCTTAATGAAGTTATACCTAGTGCCAGCAGTGGTTATGCTAATGCTGATCACTTCAATGGGCATATTTGGTTTCTTATCTAAGGCACACTCTGATCAAACACTTTCAACTGGCGACATTGGCGCCAATATTTCTTTGTATGATGAACAAATCAAAGTTGAGCGAGATAACATTGAAAATGCGCGAGCATTAATTGCGCAACTAGACGGTGTGGTTAATGCTCTTACTACTGGCCAGGATAGAACAGGCCGTCGCGCAGATGGGTCGGAGTTTACAATTTCAAGTGCTGAACGTGCACTGACTACACGACGCAGTCAACAAAAAGATCGCGACGCATTAACTAAGAAAATTGAAGAAGCACAAAATCGCATACTAGAATTTCAAAAGAAGAAAGCGCCTATTGCTGCTGAACAGCGGAAAGTCGAAGCCGAAGTCGGTCCCATCAAATACATTGCTGCACTTATCTACGGTGACAACCCTGATACAAATGTTTTAGAAAGGGCTGTGCGTTGGGTAATAATATTATTAGTATGTGTGTTTGATCCACTGGCTATTATGATGCTGTTAGCCGCTACTGAAAGTTTATCTTGGACTCGGCAAAAAAAACAAGCATTACTAAATTCACTGGCTCCTGCAACTGAAGCAGCGCCTAAATCTGAAATTTATGTGGATGAGCCGCCTAATTTTGATGATGAAGAAATAGAAGAACCCAACCTTGATCACGGTACTTGCCATAAATGTGGAACTGCATTAGAGCTCGCCCCGGGCATTGGTCCTTTTTGTCCCAATCGCAATTGCGATGTTGCAGACGGCCCGTTTTTTGATGAACCCCAGCCCCACCGCCCCGAAACGCACCCATACCTAAGAAAAGGTTTTGCTGGATTCCCCAATCATATAAAACCAATTGTTGCACCAACATCTAAGTATGAACCAGACAATGGCCTACTGACTGATGAACAGATTAAACAAATAGCCGAAACGGCCGAAGTACCTACAACAATAAAAAAAGTAACATCAACAATACTTGATGTTCCGGAGGAGGAAAAACCCCATGATGAAGAAATTGTTAACGTTAGGCTTGCCGAACCTGAAGAAATTGAACCAGCGGTACCAGAAGTTAGTGCCCCTGCCGAAGATGAATTGGTTGACGACGATGATAGTGAATTTGACGGCATGGATGTTAACGAAAAAGCAGCAGCCCGGCGCTGGAAAGCAGTCCACCCAAATCAAACATTAAAATTTCAACGACGGTTAGTTGATCTTGGAAAAATACTCCAAGTTCCTTGGATGTCGCCCGAATACTATTACAAACTGTCCCCCGACGCTGACATGGGCAACGAAACCAACTCGGGTTTTGGTATTGCGTTCCCACCTAATCCCAAAAAAGGTGACAGCTTCTTGCGTGTAGATCGCCTGCCCAGCTTGTTATTCAAATACAATGGTAAAATTTGGATTGAAGTTGACAAAGCACTAAATGATCGTTATGCTCACGATCAAGCATACATTGATCATCTTATTGCTAAAATTGATTCAGGTGAATATGATCCAGACTTGTTAAGTGATGCTGAAAGAATTCAAATTGAACAACGACTAACTGGAAAATAACATGGCCATATTAACCACGCCCACGCATTGTAATTTTTGTGATAAACACAAAGATCAAGTGGTTAAACTAATAGTAGGCAACCACGTGGGCATTTGTAATGAGTGCGTGGAATTTTGTCATGAACTGTTGAGCAAAGCAGAAAAGAACGCAAAAAAATTAACCAACGTTTCGCTAGATCCTCGCGAAATTCATCAATTCCTTGATCAGTATGTTATAGGTCAAGATGTAGCAAAAATGATATTAAGTGTATCAATTGCCAATCATTATAAACGTATTGGCAACACTGATCCCAACAACGAAATACAAAAAGCAAACATTCTAATTACTGGTCCTACTGGTACTGGCAAAACACTGATGGCTCGCACGGTAGCCAAGTATTTAGATGTACCGTTTGTTATTGCTGATGCTACCACGTTAACTGAAGCTGGTTATGTAGGCGATGATGTAGACAGCGTGATACAACGTTTATATCACGCAAGTGGCAATGATATAGAACGAGCACAGCGTGGCATTATTTTTCTAGATGAAGTAGATAAAATTGCTCGCAAAGGTGAAAGTTCCACGGTATCAAGAGATGTGTCAGGTGAAGGTGTACAGCAGGCTTTGCTTAAATTAATTGAAGGCACTAAATGTAAAATTCCATATCAAGGTGGCCGCAAAGGAGCCAATGGGGAAACATTTGAAATTGACACTTCAAACATGCTGTTTATTGCTGGTGGTGCTTTTGTGGGATTGGATCAAATTGTTAAAACAAGAACACAAGGAACTACTATTGGTTTTAGTTCAAAAACTACTGCACAAAAAAATGAAACAGCCGAAGCAATCTCTCCTGATGATTTAGTGCGATATGGCATGATACCCGAGTTTGTGGGACGTTTCCCCACAGTTGTGGAATTACAAGAGCTTACTAAACCACAGTTGATTTCTGTTTTAACACAAACAAAAAATAATCTAGTGGGACAGTATAGATGGCTATTTGACCAAGACGGTGTAGCATTGGACTTTGACACTGACAGTTTAGATCTAATTGCTGAACGCACTATGATTAAAAAAACTGGTGCACGGGGACTACACACTGAACTGGAACGCATTCTTATGCCGCACATGTACAACCTTAAAGATTATCGCTCACGCAATATCCTAAAAATAGCCATTGACAAAACGCAAGTAGTCAATCCAGTTAAATTAGAACAACAAAATTCTTAACAAATTTTACCAATTATCTTTTAATTTAATGATAATTTGTGTATAATAAATAGTATTGTAGCGCCGATGGCCGGGCTACAATTATAGTCATCTTGCTTATGAAAGGAGAAAACAAATGACAAAAACTCTCGCACTTCGTAGTTTCGACATTCCCGCACTCACCAAATTTGGTATCGGTTTTGATAACATGTTTGATGAGCTTATGCGTGTGACTGCTCAGCAATCTTCCACTAACTACCCACCCTATGATATTGTACAAATCAATGAGGATGAGTACATGATCAGCTTGGCTGTGGCTGGTTTTGGTTCCGATAACTTGACGGTTACCAAGGAGAAAAAATTCTTGGTTATCGAAGGCAAGCACACTCGTGAGACTGTGGAGCAGGAAGATACTAAAACAAAGTATCTACACAAAGGCATTAGCGAACGCAGCTTCCGTCGTGAATTTCAGTTAGCCGATCACGTGGACATTGTTAACGCTCACCTAGAGCTTGGCATTTTAAATGTTCACCTGAAGCGTGAAATTCCTGAAGAAGCCAAGCCAAAGTCTATTGCTATCACTTACGCAAAGTAGTATAATTGTCATAAGTACAGTGGCAGCAGGTGCTGCCACTTTAAAATAAGGACATAACATGGCGTCTCAAGATACTAAAGTAATAACAAAAACACAAATTGAATTACGCGAGCCACCGTTGTTTAAAATAATTTACTTAAATGACAATAAAACATCTGTAGATTTTGTAGTTGAAAGTTTAATTAAACACTTTGACTACAATGCAGATACTGCTGTTGCCATTACCAACGACATTCATAACAGCGGTTCAGCAGTTGTGGCTGTTTTGCCCTATGAAATTGCTGAACAAAAAGGCATCGAAGTTACAGTTGAAGCTCGAAATAACGACTTTCCGTTACAAGTTAGACTAGAGCCCGATACAGTCACTAGTAGTTAATGGTAATGCGTTTGGGGTAAAAAGCGGGCTGCCAGTCAGCATCATCAGCCCGCCCTCTACAGTTGTTAACATAGCGTATGCCTGAGAATTTTTGATCCACGCTGTCGTGATAATGCCCAAAGCACCAGGTGTCAATTTTGTTTTCAGAATCTTCATCCAACGCCAGCATCATTAACCTGTTGCCCATTTTGTTAAATTCATAAGTGTCAGTAATACGCAAATCGTGGCTGATAAGATCTTTAAAAGGTACAGTATGAGTAACAACCACAATGCGTTTAACATCAGGATGCTTTTGCAATCGTCTTATGCTGTTAATCATATAAAGTGCGTCTTGTTCCGCTAATGCGTGAATTCTTTCGGCACTAGCACGACGAGTTTTCATAACATCAGTCCACCACAGCTTGCATTGTACTGGGTCAATATTGTCATCTAAGTCCCAAGTCCACCAACCATTGGTTCCAATAATAGCAACACCGCTGATGATCACACAGTTGTTTTGTAGAAATACCACATTTGGAATGTTGGCAATAGCCTTTTCCAACATGAGATAACTATGGTCAAGTGTATCTAAATGATGACGATGTTCGTTGTTGCCGTCAATATAAAAAACTGCGTTATAGCATTGACCCAAGTGCGTCAGCGTTTGCTTAACCACTTCAAGGTCGCGAGAAATGTCACCGGCAACTACACAAATCGTGCTAGTTGCTTGTCCAGTCCAATCTAGTGTTTCGTGAGAATCCAGGTGAAGGTCGGAAATTAAATCAAATGATAAATGCATGATACATATTTAAAAGGATTTGCAGTATGAATATTATTATTGACCCAAAAGACTTGAAATCTTATCAAGAAAAATATACGGTGCTGGAATTAGATACTTTTCGCCTACTGCCCGAAAATCGCGAAGTCAAGGCCTACTGCGTCATTGAAGCAATACCTATTATGGAATTGCAATTAATTGAAAGCAGAAGGAATTTGCACAACGGTTTGTTGGAAAACTATCGCAAACGAAATTGGGATTACTGCAATCAAGCACTTGATCATTTGGTTGGCAGCTGGAACAATGAATTAGACTCGTTTTATCAAGACATGCGTAATAGGATCGATCGCTATATGGAAAACGATCCCGGTGAGTCCTGGGATGGCGTTATAGAAAAACAAGCAGCATGAACATAGGAATCGTTGGCTTTGGTTATGTGGGTTCGGCTGTAGCGGCCAGTTACGCCGACAATCAAGTGTTGGTCTATGATCCTAAATATCCTGAGATATCCAGGTCCCTAAACGATATCAAACGAGAGTGTGAATTTGTTTTTGTATGTGTGCCAACACCTAGCGGCCCAGGGGGATGTGATACCAGTATGCTGGATAACGTTATTGGTCAGTTGAAAGGCTATACAGGCGTTGTAATTGTAAAATCAACTGCCCCGCCTCAATGGTATGCAGTAGCCGAAGCGGCAGCCGGATTGAAAATTGCACATGTTCCGGAATTTTTAACGCAAGCACGAGCCAAGTATGACTATGTTAATCCCCATAAAATTGTTGTTGGCTGTAAAACAGAATTAAGAAACGAAGTTAAACGAGCATTGATGGCAAGTGCAATCAACTTTGATCGCATTGCTAACATTGAGTTTTGTTCTATAGCAGAAGCTAGTTTTTTCAAGTATATGGCCAATAATTTTCTAGCAATGAAAGTTGTAATCAACAATGAGTTTGCACAACTGGCACAGGCTATGGGACTGGATTGGGAAACACTGGCTTCAATGGCACGCACTGACACCAGATTGGGCAACACACACTGGGCAGTACCCGGACCTGACGGCGACTATGGATTTGGTGGTGCTTGCTTTCCCAAGGATACAGAAGCATTACAAGTTATGGCTCAAGACTTAGATGTTGAAACAACCATGCTTGACACAGCCGTAAGCACTAACAAAAATCTAAGATTTAGTTTTAACAAACACCATTAAATTTTATAGTAATCAAGCCACCTTGATTATTATTTGCTGGTCTTTGAACATTGCATATTGGCTCTTTATTTGCATATTCATTATGACGCCCCACACAATCAGGAGGGCTGTCACTAGAAGTGCAATTATCGCAACTGTAAGGAAATACACCCGGAATTCCGGTGTTATTATTCCAGCTATTATTTTTAATATTTTTTACTTTAATGGCGCCAAAGTTACTGGTCCAGTCATCGGCACTTAAATCAAATTCAATTAGTGCATTCGCACCAGCAACACAAGAATTATCTATTGTTTCCTGCCCCATAGGTTGAAATCCATTGTTGATGATAACTTCGGCTAAATTGACTCCGTGTGGAAATTCATTAGTTGGGCAATTCATTGGGGGTGTATTAAATGAAAAATTACCATTGAATCCTTGCGAGCCTGGCGCCCCTACAGGAGTTGATTGCTGTTTTTCCAATATAAAATATCCCTGTAAGAAACGTTTTTCATCAGTAACCACCATCGAAATACCTTTGGCCATTTGTACTTGTTTCACATTTTGTACGCAACCTGGGGTTACACCTAGTGTAACATAAACTTTTACTGGAGAGTTTGTTGTATTTTGGACTTCTAATTGTGTTGGCATATAGTTTTATTAGTAATTATTTTTTGGTGGTTTTGAAGGGTTAACTTCTGCGCCGCCCATATAAACCATAACATTCTTGCCTGATCCTGTAACACAATATACTTTGTCATTAACTTGTTCGACAATAGTATATGTTAGTGTTTTTGGATTAACAAACATAATTGTAACTAATTCTTCTTTATCCCGTGTGCTAACCATTTGAAGCATTGGCCGCTCATCATATTCTTTTAATACTTCAACAACTTTTGCCTGCGTAGCGCAAGGAACAGTTAATTTAATAGCATCGGGTGTTGGTGATTGCTGTGCATGCACAGCAGATGACGCTAATAGCAGAATACTTAATACAAGTTTTTTCATAGGTCATCCTTTGTTTAACCATGTTAGATATTTATACTATGCTTGTAATCCGGGCAGGTAGACAGTTTTCTTGTCTTTTGACACCGCTGTTAGCATTTCTTTTTTAAGATTTGCTGGATTATATGACACATGTACCCATCCTGAGCTTGGTACGCCTGGAGTATAAAACTCTAATATCAATTGTGTAAAATCTAAATTATCAGCAATCCAATGAGCCAAGTCAGCATTGCTAATGCCAGGAATTTCGATATCAGCAGCCATTCCCTTAACATGCTCGCTGCTGGCAGAACCTCGAGCTGCACTATTAACCGCTGGTGATCTGTAGCCGCTGTTAACATGCACACCACGGCCGTAGTGATCGCGAACTGGTTGTAAAACATTTTCGGCCAGTGCCACCATGTTTTTAATTTCTGTGTCTCCGGGTGTATTGTCCAAGTGATTGCGTAGTGCAACATCACTTTTTGTCATTTCATCTAATGTAAAGTTTTCTGATAATTTCATTTAATCCTTTGGCATTGCCGTTTGTGCAAAATAAACACATTAATAATATTTATTTTGTTCTAATTCTATAGTAAATAGTGTTATGTTAACGTTTATAATTTCTTATATTTTTTTTGTCCTATGGGCTTGGTTACAAAATACGTACCTTCACCGATCTTTATCCCATAAACAACTTGAGTTTCATCCAATAATGGTACAAATTATTAAAATAGTAGCTTGGATGAGTCAACGACGATACTACACAGACTGGGGCAAAGTATGGGTAGCAGTACATAGAATGCATCACGCATATACGGACACAGATAAAGATCCGCACTCACCACACCACAAGAGTTTTACAGATATTTTGTTTCTGAAACGTCGTCGATTGACCAACGAAGAAATTGAATCTTGGACCAAAGATGTTAAAATAACAGTTACTAAATTGGATAAATTAATGGAAAAATTACCAATTGGGCCGGTTGTATTTCTAGTAATTATGGTATCTTTATTTTCTTGGATCGGATTTTTAATTTGGTTGGCCTGTATTAATTCACATTACCTTATTACATCCTTTAACTACGTAACCCATGGTAAAATACCAGGTTACACTAACAGTCCTAATGCAAAATCTGACAAATCAAAAAACATACCTTATTTAGTATTTGCTTATTTAGGTGAAGACTTACATGCAAACCATCACAAATGGCCAACTTCGGCTAATATGGCTGTAAGGTGGTGGGAAGTTGATTTTGGTTATTGGATTTTGAAATTTCTTTCACTGTTTGGTTTAGTAACATTTAATAAAACTGCGCTGCTGGAAAAGACAATTTAAGTTTATTCTGATATAGTGATAAGGATTAGGACTTCAATCCTAATCCTTTGGCATTGCCGTTTGTGCATCCCATTCATACAACTCGATTTGCGTATCTGCGTCGGTTGGTGTTTTGCTCTTTTTAGCTACCATGCGCTTGCCTTCTTTTTGCGCCTTGGTACCTTTTTCCAGTTGTTCTTGCGACTGCTTGGTCCAGGGAATACGACGGAACACTGGATAATCAACATCGGGTTCTATAGTTAGTAGATAAATCCAGGGCTTGGCATTTTTAGCATACACAACTCGAAAAGAGTCGTCTTCGGGCAAACCATCTTTGGGTTGTCCCCACAAGTCATTTACCGTATGCCAACTAAACGCAACATTGAATAACAAGAACGGAACCAGGATGGACATTAGTATTGGGTTCCATTTTTCTTTGATCATAACAACTAACACAATTATGGTCAACAGCATTAAACTAAAAATTGCAAGTGCTAACATATTTTTATATTCCTTCTGGGGCAGGCAAAGATGAATTAGTTGGCTCTGGAGCAGCATAAGGACGCACCAACCGTCCTGAGTATTTCTTTGTTAATACTGGAACAATGTCCTCATCTGTTTCAGTAACATTAGAAACGTTCCCGTCGGCATTTACTGTAAATTTATAGTAATTGCGTGCCTCACCTTCGTCAGTAAAATTCTTTGTTTGCTTGTAAATTATTGAGTAAGGATTAATCTTCTGTACCTCAACAGTAACTGGCAAACTGTCGTACATTTTAAAATCTTTTTCGTGATCCTTAAACACTGGTTTTCTATACCAGTGTACAGAAATATAATATTCACCAGGCATCTTGCCGCGGACGGTTACTACTTCTCTATTGACTTTTATAATCACTTCCTTACCGTCAATCTCCATTTTGTCTTCAAGAACACCACGATCGTCTCGATCTAAGTGTATTAGTGGTGAGTCTTTTCTTGTGAATCCCACAACGTTCATATCGGGACCACGAACCCAAATGTCGATATCGTCAGCCGAATCTTCAGGCCACGTTAGTGCAATAATAAATTCAGCAGGAGTAATAATGTCACCCTTTTTAGCAACGGGGTTGATCATTAAGAACGCAATTAAGAATAAAAATACGAATCCAACAAGAATGTTGAATAACAAGTCTGTAAATGCTACAGTACTTTTAAACTTTTGTGGCGAGTCCATCAGCGTAATGCTCCAAGTTCACCAGCTGACTCTTTAAGAATATACTTGCAACTAAACCAACCAGTGTGGTATACAATGCTGTACTCATTCCCAACGCCATGCTGGCCAGTGCTGTTTGTAAACTTTGTGTATTGGAAACGTCGATGTGACTAAATGCAGTCCCGAGCATTAATAAGAAGCCAGCCACCGTTCCAACCATACCCAATGCTAGGCAAGTTTCTGCCAAATACCATCCAATTTTAGAATTGTTTTGTATGTCGGACGCAGTGGTTTTTCTGTGCCATAATCCAATTAATACAGATCCTAATACCCACATTAAAACAATAACAAAACTAAGTTTAGTTTGGTCATGTTGCCAAATTAAACGATGTGCATCAAAATATACTGCAATAGAAATTAAAACTGTTTGAATGCACACCATTAGATACCAAGTCATAAATGCTTGTTGTGGTGTTACTGTTGTTATTTTTGCTAACCATCGCACTAAATTTTTAATCATTTTTATCCGCTTGCATATATTTTTTTAATTGTTCTAGCAAATCAAGCAACGCTTGCTTAACTTCAGCGGCCGCATCAATGCTGTCCAACTCGTTGCGTAGTACAGCTATAAACTCGCTAGGAGTTGCCGTTCTAGTGTGCTCATCGAACGTATAGTTATTTATTTGGTCAACTAGCGAAATTACCCGCGGATTTGTGGTTTTGTGCGCTTCAATAATACCATTAGCGAGCCGTAATAACGACATTTTATTTGGCAGCGTCTTCGTTTTCTGAAATTTCTCTTCTTCTGCTTAGTGCGCTACCTGTTAGTAATGCGCCAAACGCAAGATGAAACATTCCCCCACCTCGTAGGGTATACGGATCGTGCTGATTGAAGTTTGCTTTTATTAATTCTACTTGAACTTGCTGACTTACATTGCCAGCAAGAAATATACTTTTATCTAAATCTTTTCGCATAATACCAATCCAAGTTGGCACTACAACAAAGTCAAATAAACAAATGATTGCATAAACAGAAGCCATAACGGATTTCCACCCATCATGCTTCTGCATCCATACAAAAAATTGTCTCATGATATTTTACATGCTGGCTAGCTTTAATTTATGCACATAGTTGTCCATAAAGTGATCATAGACGCTGCTAAAGTACTGTCTTTTTTCTAGTGCACGTTTTCTTGCAAGAATCTGATCCCATAACAATCTCCATCCAGCAGAATGGCGGGCGTTTCCGTGGTAATCTAAGTACAGTATTGTACCATGATGACGGAATTTCATAATATAAAGTGGGACTCTGGTAACAGCATCACAGCAATTGATAACTCGTGTGTGGGGTACTTTTAATGCCGAAACAAAGGCTTTAGTGCCAACTCTTGGAGAGCCAAATGTAACTAATGCGTTAACATTAATTAAGCCGCGAAACGACAGTCTAGAAGCCATAATGGTTGCCATTGCAGCACCAAGGCTGTGTCCTGTTATTACTAGTGGTAAATTATTTCCGTCTTTGTTTAAGTTAAGTAATATGTCATCCCATAATTTATTAACTTCTTTTCGAAAGCCAACATGTACATGGGAACCGTTTTCTTCTTTGTTTTTACCCGAAGTTAAATCAGCAAGTATGTCGCTTTTTTGTTTAACTTCAGTACCGCGAAACGACAGTACTCGTTCTTTTCCGTTAGTTAACAAATATGCTTGGGCGCCCTTTTTGTCAAAAAAGTTAAGAATAGAATAACCGTATTCTTTAAACGCCCCTGTTGCTTTGTCTGGATTAAGGTAAGTGTCCCTGGCTATCTTAGCATACGGTAGTATTTCTTTTGGTGTCATTTTTATTCTCCGGAAAATATCAAAATATTTACCGAATAAATTTTTTAATTAAGTGGCTATTGATACACCAATATTTTAGTCCGGAGCACCACCCTTTTTAATTATATCATTGATCAAGTAGTTAACTTGGTCATTAGTTTCCCAAACACCACCTAGCGTAGCAGTATCAATGTCAAATCCAATACTGGTGTTTGTGCCAACTAACCCGTCATCACCAACTTTAAACTCAACATCGACAGGATTGCCCTGCAAGTTCTGATCTTTGCCCGAAGTATTGGTTAACAATATTTCAAGTTCATCATCATTTAGTTCCCAAGTTGCACTAAAGCCTTTTGCAGCCTTAACATCAAGTATATCAAGCAGCGCAAGTGCTTCTTGATCGCCGGTTACTTTGATGTTTAGTGTTACTGATTCACCATCAGCAATTTTACCCAACTGCTCTCCGGAACGATCTTGGAACTGTACATTAAACGATATTGGCTCTTCCTCTTCCAATGTGTATGCTTGATCGCTGTTGTTTCCGCCTTGAGACATAAACCAATTTTCACCAGTTTCCTCTACAGGCCAGGGCGTGTAATCGATGTCAGTATCAGTTAACACTTCCTGATCAGTTTCTACGGTTGTGTTAGTATTGGGTTGCTCACTGCTATCAACACCATCAACAACAGGATCGCTTCTAACAACACTTGATGTTCCGTCTGGATAGGTTGTTGTAGTTACAGTAACTTGATATGTTGTTGTAGTTGTTACTACAAGTTCACCAGTGGTAACATCTCTGGAGTAATCAACAGTTGTAGTTGTAGTTGTGGTGATAATATCACGTTCATTTTCTTCATCAGCGGTTGTTGTGGTTTCTGTAGTTGTATTACGACCAGTTTCTGCCCACTCACCATATACTGTTTCCAGCGGTGTTCTTTCAGTTGTGGTTTCTGTGTAGTACTCGTATGTTACAGTAACAACTGGTTCCGCTGGCCATGGATCATAATCAACGTTGGTATCAGTTGATACTTCTTGATTGGTTTGTTGCGTTGTAGTTGTTGTTGTTTCTGTGCTAGTCTCAACATTATCAACAACTGGGTCAGCCCTGGATACTGTAACAGTTCCGTCTGGATTGGTTGTTGTTGTAACTTCTACTTTGTATGTAGTAGTTGTAGTAGTTGTAATTTCTGACGTTGTTACGTCACGTGACAAGTCAACAGTGGTTGTGGTAGTTGTAGTAACTACATTTTGCTTATTATCTTCATCAGCAGTAGTTGATGTATCTGTAGTTGTGTTGCGTCCAACTTCTGTCCAAGATCCGTAAGTTGTGTCGCCTGGTACTGTGCTTGTTGTAACTTCTGTATAGTATTCGTATGTGATAGCGACAACTGGTTCTGCTGGGGGTTCTGCGGGCGGCTCTGTTACTGTTGATGGTTCTTGTTCTGTCGGTAATGCGTCACCAACTAGCACTTCTGGTCTTCCTGGAGGAGTGAAGTTATAGTTAAAGGACAGTGGATTGACTCCCTCTGCAATGCGTAATAGTTGTACAAAACTACTACCACTACCTTCGCCGCCTCCTGCGCCCAAACCAGCAGCAGTTGCATCTAAGTTTTCTAATAAATCACCACTACCGTCTAATGATTGTATAACTGAATTAATATCAGCAGAGTTGGCAACTGCTGCTTCTTTTGCTGTGGGTAGCAGTTCTGTGTTGAATACAGAGTTGTCTATTGCTACTGTTTGTCCGGGCTCTAATGCAAGTGTCTCACCGCTTGCATCAGCAAGAACAATGCTGCCCTGTCCCGTTATGATTTTGTCGGTGTCAGCTATTGCATCACCAACTTTTAATTCACGAATGCTTCCGTCTTGTGCTTGGGCAAGAACTTTGCCGCTTATTTCTTTTACTGTGGCGATTGTAGCCATGATGGTTTCTCCTTGTTACGTATTACTATCAGTTCACAATAAGTGTAGCTGACTGTATAGGTAGTGGAAGAACCTAATCCTCACATCCTCTGTATCATTATAACAATATTTATACGGGTGTCAATGCAATTAAATGCCAATAGTATTGTACAAAAGTACTATTTTACTGGTCACTGGTATTGTTTACGTAGGTATTCAAATTTGGTTCTGTTAAAACCAATGGTTCCCCAAAATCACCAAACTCCGCAGTATGGAGCATGTATAGATGCATGATTTTCATGTACACTTCTTTGTCAAAACCTTCTTGGAATCGATTATGTTTGATCAACAGTGATTTTAAGTAATCGTGACAATCGCGGGTCCCTAACTTAGATTCAATCTTAGGAGACAATCTTTTGGTTGCACTAAAAATTTCTTTTAGTTCTATTACCATCTGCGATAGGTTTTTCTGGTGCATCCGCTATTTAGCTGTCTCTTTGTGATTTTAAATAGCGGCGGTAATACTTCCTTGCTTTGAGTAGTGTCTGCATTAGTTGTTCTTTATTTTCTTTCCTCCATTTTCTGCGGTTTTCATCTTCTACTGGATCAATTGTTTGAATTAGTTTATAATAGTTTTTTCGTGCCTCTAAAAAATTCTTGCTGGTGTTAGTATTTTCTAATTCGTTTAATGCTGTTTTTAAATTATATTTTAGCTCATCAATAATTTGATTCTCAAACATCTCACTAAAAAAATGTTGTTTGTTGTGTGCTGTTATTTGATTAATTTTATTCCAGTTATGTTGTTGTTCTTCAGCCGTCCATTGTGTAATCTTTTTCATTTCAACAACGATCATTTGCAAGCGTTTAACAGGATCACTTTCAAGATCATATGATTCGTCTATTATACCATCAAATGTTTTAAATCCGTAATCACGCAAGTAAGCAAGACTACCAGTCGTTGACGCTAATATAAACGGGTGCCCGCAAGCAATAGGTCTGAGTGCTTTTTCTGTAAGTTGTATTCTGCTATCGTCAAAAAGTGTTTCAAGTACTACTTCAAATTTTGTGTTAGCATAATCACTAATGTCAAAATCTGCACTTGAATTGCTGGATGCTGACGTTGTAGCAAATGTGTCTAGAATAATTTTTGGTTTAAATAACACATTCTTAAACACATGGTTGGTATAATGTATATTGTGTTCTGGGTCTGTTGAATTGAAAGAAGTTTTACAATTATTGTGCAAATTATTTTGCTGTAGCAATTCAACAAATTTGATTCGGTATTCTCTTGTACCGCCCCACGCACGATTGTATATTAAAAATTCTTGTTGTTCTTTCTCAGGTTTTATACTAATGTGTTTTGCGTAGCGAAACCAATCTCGTGCAATTAACGCATGCGACCAATAATAAACTGGTATAAATTGATCGTTTTTATATTTTTCAACTTCAACTGAATTTTTTTCACTGTGAATAAGCAAACATTTATCGTACATATTTGAATAACCGAGATATCTAAGATTTAACGATTTAAAAATTTTTAATTCTACATTAAATATTTTTTTGTATTCATTGTTAAATTTTGCATCAACACATTGATAAAAATCATAATTCAATGGTTCTTGATCATAACATATTATTTCCGGATCTAAAGTTTTCCCATAAGGCCCAACATCACCTAACATTTTTAAATCTTCAATATTTTTTGATCCATGGGGATAAAATCGATAAATTATTACATGATCACCGCGAATTTGTTCAGCAACATCTTGAATATAGTGGTACAATCTATCTAAAGGAACACTCATAATATGAAAAATATCGGCTTTATTGGCATTGGAAAATTAGGGCTGGACTGCGCTGAAGTTATGGCAGAAAAGTTCACAGTCCGGGGTTATGATATTTACCCAAGAACAAGTGAGCTGATAAAAGTTTGCGGCATCGAAGAAATAGTAAATGAAAGTGAGTGGATTTTTATAGCAGTGCCCACACCCCACGAAGCGGGTTACGATGGATCAACGCCTAGCAGCCATATGACTCCAAAAGATTTTGGGCACGGTGCTGTAAAAGATGCTATTGCCAAAATCAATCAATACGCTAAATCTCCCAAAAAGGTAGTCCTAATCAGCACAGTATTACCCGGCACCACTCGCAGGCATTTTATCAACTTACTTGATAAACAACACCAGTTTTTATATAACCCTTACTTAATTGCTATGGGCTCAGTTAAATGGGATATGGCCAATCCAAATGGTTATGATTGGTACCGAAGATGGCAATTGGAATGGTGTTGCTAGTGAGCTTGTAGATATTTACAAGCAAATCATGCAAAATGATCCGCGCTATGAAATTGGCACATGGGACGAGTGCGAAGCGATTAAGATTTTTTATAACACATTTATCAGCGCCAAAGTTGGACTGGCCAACATGATTCAAGACTTTGCTATGCGTATTGGCAACATTAATGTAGATGTTGTTACTAACGCACTGGCGCGTAGTACCATGCGCATCATGGGTCCCAAGTACATGACAGCGGGCATGGGAGATGCAGGTGCTTGCCATCCCCGTGACAACATTGCCTTACGATGGCTGGCTGAAGAATATGACATTGGCTATGACTTGTTTGACACTATTATGAGTGCTCGTGAAATACAAGCAAAAAATCTAGCAGAGTTTTTGATCACGCAAAGCCAACTGGAATTGGATCTGCCAATTGTAATTCACGGCAAAGCCTACAAACCCGATGTGCCTTACTGTATTGGCAGTTACTCAACGCTGGTAGGACACTATATCAAAGAGCGCGGCATTGATGTAAGGTATGTAGATCCACTAGCCGATGATCCTACAGATGTTATTGCTTCAGTCGAAGGCGCCGCAGTTTATTTGTGGGCACACAATCGTCGTATTACATATGAATATACCGGCGATCAAAAAAATACCGAGCCTTATTGCACAATACACCCTGGAAGTGTTATTGTTGACCCTTGGCGCACATTGCCTACCACACTAGATGGTATTAAAGTTGTACACTACGGAAATACTCGTCAAAAATAATGCATAACATAAAAAAATATCAGTTGTACAAATTCTGGGACGACGAGTACAAAACGTTAAACTATATCAATGAACCGTTCAATGATGTGGCGTTATCTGCCAAGTGGACGGCACAAGGTTATCCCAATAAGTTTACTGGAGACATGTGCGACATGCGGAGCAGTCAGCCTTCTTGGAACCAACGCTTCGTTGATATTTTTGTGGCACAAGGATGGCGGGATATCGGCACCAGTTATTATCGTATGAACACTGGAACGGTGTTGCCCACGCACGGCGATCTTTACTTGAAATATATACAGGTACACGGCTTACAAGGACAAGAATCCAGTATACGCCGTGCTGTAATATTTTTAAATGATTGGGAGCCCGGACACTATGCTGAATACTGTGGAGAGCCGTATGTAAATTGGTCAGCAGGATCCACAATAGAATGGGCTTATGATGCACCGCACATGGCAGCTAACTTGGGTTTAACTCCTAGATACACGCTTCAAATTACTGGACACATATGATTGATAGCCGCAATGAATGGGACCCACTAGAGGAAATTGTAGTGGGCAGCGCCAGTGGTGCCAACTGGCCATCTACAGATCCGGTGTTTGCCGAAGAAGCAGCCAAAACGTCATGGACCGAAACACCGGTGCCTTCGGGTCCTGTACCCAATTGGATTGTTGAAGAAGCTAATGTAGAACTTGATCAATTAGTAGAAATATTAGTTGACTATGGTACTGTAGTACGCAGGCCGCGACCTTTAGATTTTGTAGCACGGGGCGGTATGTACAACTACTGTCCCCGTGATCGGCTGATTGTGGCCGGAGATACACTGGTAGATTGTAATATGATGTATCCTTGCCGCAATCAAGAAATTGAAGCATTAGAACAAGTTACAAGTCAAGCCAAACGAATATTCACTATGCCCCGGAATAGCGGTATGGTGTTGGATGCTGCCAATGTTTGCCGCCTTGGGGATACTTGGCTGTATTTGGAAAGTTATAGTGGTAATCGTGCTGCATATGAATGGCTGTGCAATCAATTCCCCCAAATCAAAATTGAACTGTGTAATTTTTATTCAGGTGTACACATTGATTCTACTGTTGTTCCCATACGAGAAGGATTGGTGCTGCTAAACGGTTCGCGAGTAAACAACAGCAATTGCCCCAATGCATTTGATTCCTGGGAGAAAATATACGTGGAGGATGTGGTACCACAAGGATTTTATCAATATCCTTATGCGTCCAAATGGATTGCCATGAACATGTTAGTGCTAGACCCACGCACAGTTATTGTTGATAGTCATCAAACTAAGCTAATTACAACACTAAAGTCAAAAGGTGTGGACGCCATACCGCATACACTAAGTCACAGCCGCACACTAGGCGGGGGTTTTCATTGTGTAACACTTGACTTACGGAGGAAACATGTCTGATTCAACAATTACAGCTACAGCTATTAGTATTGATACTAGTAGTATCAAAAACCTAGTGGACCAAGCCATTGAAACAAACATTTTAACCGCAGTTGAATCGTTGTCCTCTGATCCTGTTTGGTTAGAAAAAATTGAAAACATGATTAACCAAGCAGTAGTGCGCCGCACCCTTGAGCGTGTTGGTTCTATTGACATTAACACAGTGGTTCATCAGTGTGTAAATGAAAACATGGCCAAAATACGACTGGACTTATTAACTAATTTTGCCAGCACTGGTATTGACGATAAAGCCACTGCGTGTCAATTAACCATTATGGATGATGCTACAGTGGTTGAAAATACATTAACTGCGCGAGATGGAAATTTTGTAGAGTCCGTTACAGTCAAGGATTTGTCAGTTACTGGATCGATTAATGGGGACGATAGGTGTTGGCTTCCACTGGCCAATACTATTAGCGCCAAAACACTGGCTAAACTTGACCAGGACTGGCGCGACCAATTAGTGGCTCAAGTGGCTGAAAAAATTCGAACCGACGGTATTGCTATTGACAATATTAAAGTTGATGAATATCAATTAGTATCTAATGCTGGCCTGGCTAGATCTATTACACAAAGCAATTTACAAAAAGTAGGGCGACTGCAGGAGTTGACAGTAGACGGCGAAACACACTTGAATGAAACAGTTGTAGTGGTTAAAAAACGTCTAGGTGTTAATACTGAGCAACCCGACGCAGCACTAAACGTTTGGGATGAAGAAGTTAGTGTATCCATGGGCAAGTACAAGCACCAAGAAGCGTATATCGGAACCAACCGCAATCAAGCATTAAACATTGGCATTGGACGAACACCGCAAATAACATTGGGTGCGGATGGCATTACCAGTATCAATAAATTGCGTGTGGCGCAATATGCAATCGGTCACGGCACCACCGTTCCGGGCTACTCGGGTACCAAGGGCGATATTGTGTTTAATGTGGATCCACTGCCTGGCAGCGCCTTTGCTTGGGTTTGCTTAGGCGGCTATAATTGGAAGGTACTCAAGGCGGCGGAATGAGAATCAATTGGGT